>Ga0041059_1000830_pt1 | contig 24298 bp, 24 predicted proteins | sample AraColnosormetaG_FD_56232 | JGI IMG/M metagenome (GOLD analysis project Ga0041059, IMG submission 56232) | Arabidopsis roots microbial communities from North Carolina, USA - Col MF nosort | ecosystem: Host-associated > Plants > Roots > Unclassified | place: USA: North Carolina | collected... | reverse complement strand
AAAAAAAAAAAAAAAAAAAAAAAAAAGAAAGAAGAAGAAGAAGAACAACAATGTGGCTACCTAAAGCAGACGCGACAAAGAAAGGAACAAGAAATGGTTCGGTGGCGATTGCAATAGACAAAGACAAAAGTAGTCAAAATGCTATTAAATGGACATTGGAGAATCTTGCTACTCGTGGCCAGACTCTTGCTCTTATTCATGTCCTTCCCAAATCTCAATCTTCTTTAGGTTTGATATTACCCCACATTCTCAATGATTTTTTGCTCTTTAGTTTAACATATTTATTGCTTCCTTTTTGCGTAATGATTTTTGCGCAAAGTTTTCAGTTAGGTCTTTCGCTTTTGTGTGTTTCATGCAGACATTGAAGAAGGAATAACACATAAGCAGCAAATGGAGAAACAAACGAAAGATCTCTTTGTATCCTTCCACTGTTATTGCAGCCGCAAAGAGGTAATTATAATACCAAATTAAAATGAACTTAACTTTTGGTTAACTAGATATCAAAAGTTTTGAAGCTTTTTTTGTGTGGCATATCTGCATGCAGATTCATTGTCTGGACGTTGTGCTTGAAGACGTAGACAAAGTCAAAGCGATTGTTGAATATGTTACGGTCTCTGCGATTGAGAATTTAGTTCTTGGTGCTCCATCACGGAATAGCTTTATGAGGTAATAAAACTCATTAGGGTTTTCATTGATAGGTTGAGTGCGGAAGAAGTATTAACCAAAACTAGGGTTTCTTTTACAATTATGATCATTAATCAACAGGAGATTCAAAACGGATTTACCAACGAGTGTGTCAAAGGCAGCTCCAGATTTCTGCAATGTTTACGTCATTTCCAAAGGCAAAATCTCTTCCTTACGAAACGCCTCGCGTCTTGCTCCCTACCATCCATCAGTTCTCAGCGAAGTAGACGATCATGAAACTATTGCCATTGAGAGAAAACATAAAACAGGTCAGAGTTTTCATCTTGAGGGGAAATTTTGTTGCTTGCGGTTCAAGCATCTCAAACACATTCTTAACTCTTCCACCTCCCTTGTTTTCAACAGCTAACACACCGGCCTTGCCTAAGGGACGAAGATCGATTGATTCAGATGTTACCAGGTTTTCTTCAGTTAGCATTGAAAATTTCAGAATCTCTTACGTCTACAATTTCCTAAATCTTGGTTTTGATTTTTGTAGATTAGGGCTTCCGAAACCGCCACATGGACATATGAAATTAATGGGGGATTTTTCAGATTCAGAGTCCGAGTTCTCATTCATCAGTGCTTCTCAACAAGAATCATCCGACCTTTCCTTCATCAGCTCCGGAAGGCCGAGTGTAGACCGATCTTCCTTCACCTACGATTTACCAGAATCAGCAAGAACCTCAAGAATGTCAACGAGCTCAGAGCAGAGCATTGGGTCTCATAGATTAGGAATCAAGTTTACAGATTTGAGTTATCTCAATGGTTCTTCTTCGGTTTCTGATGAAAGTGGAAGAACTTCTTGTTCATTTTCATCTCAGAGCTTGGTATAAGTTGAAATTAAACCATGTTTCTTACTTATCGGTCTTAAATCCGATTTCTTTTTTCCGTTACACTCAATGAAAATGTTTGTTTTGTTGCAGAATGATGTAGAAGCTCAAATGAAGAGACTGCGTTTGGAGCTGAAACAAACTATGGATATGTATAGCTCAGCTTGCAGAGAAGCTTTAACCGCAAGGAACGAGGTAATTATTATATATATAGATATCTCCATGTTGTTCTTAATCTCAAGAGGTTGATTCATAAATTGGTTAAAATTTGGTTTAGGCGACAGAGCTGCAAAAGCTGAGGACAGAAGAGGAAAGACGATTGGAGGAACTAAAGATGACAGAGGAAACAGCAATGTCAATAGTGGAAAACGAGAGAGCAAAAGCGAAAACAGCCTTGGAAGCTGCTGAAGCTGCAAACAGGCTTGCTGAAGTGGAAGCAAAGAGACGGGTACACGCAGAGATGAAGGTATTGAAAGAAAGCGATTCATTTTCTCGACATAGCATTGTTCGATACAGAAAATATAGTGTTCAAGAGATCGAAGAAGGTACAGCAAACTTCGCAGAGTCAAGAAAAGTTGGAGAAGGAGGGTATGGGCCTGTGTTTAGAGGTCATCTTGATCACACAAGTGTTGCTGTTAAGGTTTTACGCCCTGATGCTGCTCAAGGAAGATCACAGTTTCACAAAGAGGTGACAAAATCACTTTCTTTACAAATTTTCTCCATTTACTCTGTTTTCACTATTGTTTACTTGTATTACAAGAAAAAGGTTGTTGAATGAAATGATTTGTAACTTGATGAGTTTTGACGATCAGGTTGAAGTACTAAGCTGCATAAGGCATCCAAACATGGTGCTTCTCTTAGGAGCTTGTCCAGAATACGGTATTCTCGTCTACGAATACATGGCCAGAGGAAGCTTAGATGATCGTCTTTTCAGACGCGGAAACACGCCGCCGATTTCATGGCAATTGCGTTTCAGAATCGCTGCTGAGATCGCTACGGGACTCTTGTTTCTCCACCAGACCAAACCAGAGCCAATTGTCCACAGAGACTTGAAGCCAGGAAACGTTCTTCTCGACCACAATTACGTCAGCAAGATTAGCGATGTCGGGCTTGCAAGACTCGTCCCCGCGGTAGCTGAAAACGTGACCCAGTACAGAGTAACATCAGCTGCAGGAACGTTTTGTTACATAGACCCAGAGTATCAACAAACCGGAATGTTGGGTGTGAAATCAGATGTTTATTCACTGGGAATCATGCTTTTGCAGCTTTTGACGGCAAAACAGCCGATGGGTTTGGCTTATTATGTGGAACAAGCGATAGAAGAAGGGACATTGAAAGATATGCTTGATCCTGCAGTACCAGATTGGCCATTAGAGGAAGCTTTGTCTCTTGCCAAGTTATCGCTACAATGTGCTGAGTTGAGAAGAAAAGATAGGCCTGATCTTGGTAAAGAAGTGATGCCTGAGCTTAGTAGACTTAGAGAGATTGGTGAAGAGAGTCTTGATTCTGTGTATTATGCTGGACAAGGACGATCTTCGCATCCTAGTCAAGTCTCTTATACATCGGTAAGAGTTTTTAATGGCAAGACATTGACATCAGATTGGATGTGATCTCTCTATGATGTTAATGTTTTTGTGGGTATTACAGGAAGGTAGGAGTGCTCCTTTAATATCGAATACAGGATCTTCTATATCAAACCCATAGTTTTGAGGAATCTGCGGGTAAGATACAACTATCTTGTTTCATCTTTAAGTACCAAGTTTATTGAGAAAAACACTCATGGTTAAGATTTGATTTGCAGGAGATAACTTGAGTAGAAAGCAAGCCAAGAGCAATTTATATAGAAAAAAATCAGTTGCTTATTTGAGCTGAAGAAGAAAGGTGGCTATGATTTATTAGAGAGAAGTCGGATTTGTGTATAAAAGTTTTGTATTTTCTGTTAAAGAAACAATATGTATATATACGAGGAAATATGAATTTCCAATGCACATTCTGTTGAAGAAAAAAGTGAAATTATATATTTTCTTAAGAATTTTAACATTTGACTAAGAATTACATGTTAGTCGACACGTAACTCACAGTAAAGAACAACGTGGGAACGTTCTGACGTTGTCATGTGTTAGACCAAAAAAACAAGTCTTTTATAAATTGGGTGTTAAAAAAGAGCAGTATTTTTCTTCAAGTTAGGAGAATTTTGCAACGATGGGACAAGGTAAAGAAGTTAAGACGAGACCAGATCCTCAAGTTGAGATTCAGGTTTTATTACATTACTCTGCTGTTCTTTGTTGATTATCCGAGTTGTAATCTCTCTGTTTCTTGATGAGCTAAGTCACTTGTTGTTAATCAGGAAAGAGGAGAAATATTCTTCTTTTATAGACCAAAGGTTAACAAAGAAGAAGCTCACAGTGTGGACGATGTTCAAAGGCTATACATAGTGATGCGTCCTGAGTCTGGTGAGAATCCCACCGAAGAGAAACAAGACCCTCTTTCAGGTAAAGAAGGCTCCGATAAAGATTCCGGTGACGGAGAGGCGAGTGGTAGCTCCTCCGGCGCCAAGAACCAAGGTGAAGGAGGACACGGCGTCGAGGTACGTAGAAGAAGAATTAAAAACACTACGGATTGAGCTCTTATTACAGGATTAATAATATGGGTCTTTTTTTTTGTAGAAAGTGAACATCGAGAAACAGCTTCTGCTACGATTCATTGTGATGGGTAAGAAAAGTCTTCCTGATCCGAGCAAGAAGTCGCAACCTTTTTGGGGTTTCGTGGAAATGGTGACGACCAATGTTGAAGATGTTAAAAATGCTCTCAAAGGAGGTAAGAATTTCGTGAATTGTAAAAGGATTTGGTGAATTTTGTGATATATATTTGTTTTCTTTGCAGAGGAGTATGAGACGAAGACTCGAGGACATAGACACAAACCTCCGGCGAGAGCTGTCGGAGAAGGAATATACAGAATTCTCCGACATAAACCTAATCCGACAAGAAAGCACCACACACATCTTGTCTACAAACTCGAATTCCCATCGGTTTCGCAGACCAGAGAACACGAGCCACAAGAGTCGCTGAACATTGAGCCAGAAGGATCCTTCTTGATCCAAATACGAAATCCAGAGCAAGGAGGAGGAGGTAGGTCAGGGTTTGGTGGGCTACAGAGAAAGAGAAAGGCCCAGTTTCCGGTCCATATTCAGGCTCATTTAGGTCATACCCGGTTTGGGCCAGCCGACCCACCTGATTTCCTGAATTATGAAGGATGTGAGTTGTTACTGATCTCTGCTTCCGACGATATAGAGGAAGAGTTAGGGATGGAGTTGGAGCCTGAGGGTGACGGTGAAGAATCGACATGCGATCTTTTGAAGACTTTCGGGGACGATGTTGAAGCTACTCCGTTGCTTCGTGGTACATGGGAGTAATAGCTGATGCTCACTAGTCACTAATATTCCTAGATGATAGCTACTAGCTAGTGTTTAAAGTATGGACGGCTTTAGGTGGTTATAGTTTGTCTTTCTCGGGTAAAATGGTGATGTGTTCTCTTGGTGTCAAGTTTTGTGTAAATCTGTATAACCAACCTTTTTGAAAAAATGACTCAAAAGTTTACTTTAAAATGTAAGATGTCACTGTGAAGTGCTCAGGATCATTGATTTAAGACCAACTACGATACTCTCTTTTCAGAGGAGAGGAAAAACATATACCACTTAACCATATTGCATGAATTCATAAACCTACCTCACTCACTCTATATATGTGCAAAAAGGATTAGATGTCTTTTTTCAGAGAAAGATAGGAGCCATGACAAGCGTGATAGTCGCCAACATTTTGATGAGAACGTGAATCGACGGTCCTGCTGTGTCCTTGAAAGGGTCTCCCACACTTGCCATTTTCAGAATAACGATTTCTCATTAGAAGACAGTTCGACTAAACTTTATAAGTAAAAGGAAATGACCAATGAGAAAGGAACTAAGAAGAAGGGAAGCACAAGGAAAATGAAAGATTGCTTACGTATCACCAGTTACTGCAGCTTTGTGGGAATCACTTCCTTTGCCTCCTAGAGCTCCAGTCTCAATGTATTTCTTTGCATTGTCCCAAGCACCTCCTGCTGTATTTAAGAATAGAGCCATTAAGATACCACATACTGTCGCAAACATTAGCATTGCAGCTACTACTTTAGCTCCAAGCAAAGGTTGTCCAGTGTAGTATCCCAAGATCCGGAACACAAAACCTGTGGACATCAAATAGAGAGCGTTGGTTCCTTATGTCTGTTTCTTTCTCGTTTCACGGGCTTAACCAACATTTTTACTGACTCACCAACTGCAATGGGTGATATTATAGCCAAAGCTCCTGGTTTTATCATTTCCCTCAAAGCTGAAGATGCGACAATGGCGACACATCGACCATAATCTGGCTTCTCCTTGTAGTCCTGTGACATAAAGTTCAAAAAGACACCCGATGAAAAAAATAAAAATAAAAGGGAACGGACTCCAGCGGAATTACATTTACCATTATGCCAGGCCTCTCAATGAACTGTCTTCTTACTTCGTTGACAACCTCCTGTGCAGTTCGACCAACTGCTGCACAAGCCCAAGCGCTAAACAGGAATATAAGCATGGCACCTAATAACCCTCCAATGAAGACTTCTGGGATCGCAATATCAACCTGTTTAGATGTGAGGACAAGAATCAGGATGAGTATGCGAGTGGAATGGAATAAGAGGAAACAGAATACACCAAAGAGTAAAAAATGTACCTCTTTAAAAGATACATTAGCAAACGCTGAAACCTCGTCCATATACGCACTAAAAAGAAGGAATGATGCAAGGGCAGCAGATCCAATAGCAAACCCTTTTGTTGTTGCTTTTGTGGTATTCCCAACAGCATCAAGAACATCAGTGATCTCACGGACACTTTCTGGCTGCAAGACACGATAAGTTTTATAGAAGCTTGAAAATTCAAAGATACAACATAGGCATAATTCGAACCACTCATGACTCATACCTGCTGGCTCATCTCAACAATCCCACCTGCATTATCAGCTATGGGACCAAACATGTCCATTGTAAGAACATAAGCTGCAGTGCTCAACATTCCCATTGTAGCTACAGCTGTTCCAAATAGACCTCCAGTGGGGTTTCCCTTTTCATCTATTAGTCCCGAGGTATTGCCCAGCCAAAAAGCAGAAATGATAGCTACACTTATAACCAAAACAGGAAGAGCCGTGGATTCCAGACCCAAGCTGACCCCAGCAATTATATTGGTTCCATGACCAGTGGAGCTAGCAAGAGCCAACGTCCGAACAGGCTCATACTTATAGTCAGTATAATATCTGGATATCCAGACAAAGACATAGGCTGTGATAATGCCAACTAAGCCACACATGAAGAAATTCAACCAAGCAGATGGAGCTTGTTCTGTGTATAGCAGCCAGCGAGTCGACTACAAAACAGGGGCAATGGTGTCAGTGAATTCCATTGAAATTACAGCACTATCAAGAGCTTCACTTGCTTAGATGGGCCCTTATGTGCATGTAAAGTCAACTATCGATAAAACTGACAATATAACATCAAAAAGCTACTGCTCGACAACCACATAATGAACAAAAATAATCAATGACATTACCGCGCCAAATGTCAAAACAGCTAATATAATAGTCAGCGAATATCCTTTCTGAAGAACAACCATTGGATCCTCTACTGGAGATTTCACACTAGCATTGCGAGTTCCTTTGATCGATAGAATACCAATTGATGATATTACCAAGTCAAACGAGTGAACAACTAGAGGAAATAAAATAAAACCAGATGGATCTGCATGATACACGAAAAAGTTGAGTAAGAAATAAAAAAATCATGAAGCAAAAAGAAAGGTAACTCTAAAACCCTTTCTGCTAGTTTGACCACAGTATAACTAGCCTTGCAATTTTATTGCTAAAAATACCAACAGTACAACTCTTTAAAATAAAATCAAGATGCCTCGCAAACCTTCAATTTTGCACTTCTGAGCCATTGTACCCCCAAGTATCATTGCACTGATGATTTCTGCAGCTATACTTTCAAATAAATCAGCACCTCGAGCAGCGCAGTCCCCAACATTGTCTCCAACCTGCAAGAAGATGAGAGTGAAGCTTCAGTGATGACAAAAGGTTCCAGGCCCGACAAAATCATACACAAAGGATCGTGAAATGAAAGAACTAATACCAAATCAGCTATAACTGCAGGGTTCCGAGGGTCATCCTCAGGAATACCGTGCTCAACTTTCCCGACCAGATCTGCCCCGACATCAGCTCCCTTAGTATATATTCCACCACCCAACTGAGCAAATAAGGCAACAAATGATGCACCAAAACCATATCCCACAAGAAGAAGAGGCACTGTAAGAAAAATGGGAAAGTCAAATCATTAAGCTAAAAAGTAACACTAGTACATGCAAATGCAATTTCGGGTTTGCAAACGTTAAACATTTGAGAACAACATCAAAAAAGTTTGCATTCCGGTTCTACAGATGAAGACTCGACCCATGCTGTTGCTTCTTTAGCAAATAGCCATTTCTTGAAATTCAGCAAAACGGATTCCTCAAACCCATATATGTACCAACTTGGTATAAGAAGATACTGTTTGTGATTAAATTTGAATCTCTGAAAATAAACATGAACTCAGCGCACTGATGCATAGAATATAGCTGGTTACTATAGAATGGCCAAACATAAAAGGAAAGATATCCAGAGAACAGGAAGCTATGACTTACGATCAGTAACCTTCATTGAGCCAGGTGAATCCACGTCCAACCATACATAAAATGTAGAATACAGGATGGCAATACCAATCACAGCCATACCAACAACAACCAGAGCTGAGAATCCACCAGCACGAACAGCTATCTGCATTAAATCCATCACTTAGTATTTGGCCATGTGTACAGGAATTCCTATTAATACTAAAAAACAAACCTGCAATGCTTCCCTTGCGGATCGTCTAGCAGCACTGGAAACCCGTACATTAGCACGAACTGACACCCACATTCCAACATATCCAGCAATACCTGAACATAGCGCACCCAAAAGAAATGCAGCAACAGTAATGTATGCAGACATTGTCCTGAAGCACAAAGTTATACATTTGAGTTTTATTTATAACAACACAAAAGATAAAAGAAAAGATTCTGTAGAAGATGTATGATCACCTTCCTAAACCAGAAGCCTCTTGCTGGGGGGTTAAGTTACGGAACAAGTATATGCAAAGGATCACAAAAGCTAGCAAGAACGCCATTTTGGATATAGTACCATACTGCGTTCTTAAAAATCCTTCAGCTCCATCACGTATAGCATCTGATATCTAAACAGAAAAGAATAAGCTCATAGCACAGAACTGAAAATGCAACTGAGTAACAAAGAAGACACAATCACGAATAGAACAAATTAAAACTTGTGTGAAATTACCTGAACCATTTCTGGAGGTCCTTCATCTTTGGCTAATACCCACTTGGTCAGGTATACTGACAACATGAAACTGATGATGCATACTACAAAGACGAACACAATGATGGGAGAAGTACGTGCTCCCATGTAAAAGATCCCTCCAAAGCTCAAAAGCAGAAGTACAGAAAGGGCACGAACATTTAAATTTCTCAGAATGCGGATTATCTGCACAAAACAACTCATTATAAAGATACCAAAAGAAATAGAAATAAAACCAGATATAACACCAATACATATTTGTATAAATATGACGGTGTTTAGATGCAAGAAAGATATGCTCGAGAGAGAAGGGTATTATGTCCTAACCAATGGACTGTAAGTTTTACTACGCATATCCGGGAAGGTCCTTGGCTTGTCACTGTAAGAAACCAGAGTGGCCTGCTCAACATCTTCATCCATCATCATGTTTTGTAACGAATTTGCCCTCCGAACAAGGGGAAGAGGTATAAAACCCGTGCTACGGGGCAGCTCAGCCCCAGAACTTGGACGCTGAATCTTGATACGCTACAAAAGACCCTCCAAAGGTTTACCACAGCATAACAAGAGAACTAATCGTAACCCACAAAGTCTGACTATATCTTGATCAGCTTCTTCACACTTTCTCACTCGGTATTGACTCCGAGAGAAACACCTCCCATATATAGTTTTCAGCATAAGAGAAGATTCTGAAATAAAACTGACAAGAATTAAGCCCCGGAAAATTTCTCTGTATTAATCGGACACCATGAAATTCTACTGTAAGATTTAGCTAGACTTATCGAACACCAACATTTTGTAGATAAACCAATCAGATCTAAATTCTCACTATCATGATCTAAACGAAAACGAAAACGTAAACGACAGAGAATTAGCGAAATTGTAGGCAAAATAACAGATACGAATAATATTTGTTTCCGAAATGCGAGTAAGAAAACCCCTAAATCGGCGAAACAGTGAAGACAAATTACAGTTTCAGAGAATGGTCAGAAGAAAACCGCCATCAACTCGAAGCTTGTCGTCCTAGCCGAAGAAGCGTTCTCCACTCTCTCTGTCTGTTGTCACCGTAAATCCTAACACTTCAGAGGTTAGTTTACACTCTTTTGTTAATTTATTTCTCATGCCGGGTTAATTGGACAATCCTGACTAATGAGTTTTTGACACGTCATCACAAGGAGCATTTTTTCTTAATAAGCCCCACTTAATAATATAGATTTTAATAATTTCCTCCTAAGTATTGTTTTTAGGCGCATTAGGCAATATTGTTGTTATGCTATCATTTTACCATATTAAAGGAGATTACTAGTTTCACAGTATTCGTGGGCCCAAGCCCAACAGACAGTCCATGAAGAAAAATTACCCAAAGTTGATTTTTAAAATATAAATAAAATCAAATAATTATCTTCCGTCTCATCTTCCAACCCAGGAGCTGTACTTTAGAAAATTTCCCAGATAAGAGATTCAAATTCTGTACTTGTATACCCGGCGGAGCAGAAGATGAAGCAACCGGCGACACCAAACGCGGCGGAGGAAACCAAATCAGAACAAAAGCAGAAATCGAAGAAATTCCCAACTCCGACGGAACTAATCTCTCACTACCAGAAACGAGGGCTGGAACCAGCAGAAGCTTCAATAAAGGTCATCGAAGATTTACAAAACGCGCTCGTCCGAGTAGTTTCGTCCTCCAGAAACGCCTCGAGCAAGGATAAGCTTGTAACCGACGCGAGGAAAATCGACGCCATTAACGGGAGGCTTGCCGTCGTCGACGCGAAGCTGGAGACGAAACCTGGATACGTTGAGACTTTCGCGTTAGGGTTAGCTTCTGGTGCGACACTTAACGGAATTAGCGCCGTTTGGCCTCACGTTACCAGAGGCATTGGTCAAATTTGGTCCGCCGTTAGGATCGGGACGGATCCTTCATCTACCTCTTGAATTGTTAGAAAGGAAAATTCTAGGTTGATATGGTTTCTTATGAGTTTTTTTCCGGTGTTGTATTTAGTGAAATTTGAGTATCAGCGACTTCAATCTTTGTACTGTTGAACAATAATCTCATTAGAAAATTATCCCAATTAATTTTGCTCTAAAACAAAGAAAAGACAATTTGTTAAACAGTTTTTATCATAATGGCATGATAATATATACACAGCAAAATAAAATTTCATAGCAGGCAACTTTCAACAAAATATTGCAATTTGAGTTGCCAACACTAAGTTAGCCAAAATTTTCTCCTAGTGCTAGTTTCAGAGTTAGAACATGAGAGAACCTATGATGAATGACGCCAGAGGAAACTATAAAACTTACCCATGAAACCGGAAATTAACAACTGGTTCACGATTGTGGGAAATAACCTTTGTGAAATCAGTTGTTTGTTTGTTATCTTTGTTAACTGTTGTTCTTGGTTGACTCTGCAAATAAGAAGAGTGTAAGTGAAATTCAACATTAAGACATACTAATTTACAATTGCATATCAGCTTCTGAGGAAGAACATAAAGAGGTTCGATATGTAATGAAATCTTACCTTTGATCGCCTTAGGTGGTCTTGTATGACTGCCGGCGGTTGAACCTGGGGACAATGGTCGCTTTGGAGGTTTAGGCTTATGTGAAGGAATCAGAGACGAATTGAGAATGGCAGCAACAGCTTCACGCTGCTGCTTTCGTTTGGATATCATATCTTCAACACCTCCTTGATTAGAAGCATTGCCCTTGTTTATTTGCCTATCTTGCTGTCCAATTTTATCTGTGGGATTTGCCCTCTTGCTACTGTCAAGCTTTGATGAAGCCTTCTTAGATTTCTTCCATTCATTTGAATTTTCGTTCTTCGAACTATTTGCATCTGTAATCTCTGGATTACTGCTTTTCTCTCTGCCTTTCATTTTTTCTTTCTTTTCATGGCTCCGTCTCAGAGTCTCTTCGGATGTTACTTTCTCACAGCTTGCAACTAGTTTTTCCCTTTGAGATGAAGCTTCTTCTTTCGCATTTCGTCTGGTGTGCTTACTCTCTGATCCTTTTGATGAGATAGGCACAACATCTCCATCAGTTTTCCTCAGTTTTCTATCAGAAGATGTCTCTGCTCTCTGTTCTTTGCGGCGTGAATGCTGTTTATCAGGCTTAGGAAAATTCTTTGGAAGATTCTCAGAATGGTTTTGTTCCATCACATTCTCACCAAACATGTAGTTGTACGGTCGCTTAACTGGTATGATGACTTCTCTTTCTTTTGCATCTTTCACAAGAGCACCCCAGTTATGGTCTCTTTGCAAGGTTCGTGTGTTACCCAAAACCCAAAGGGAGAGTTTGGCTCTAGTGAGAGCAACATTCATGCGTCTAACATCTGCAACAAAACCAATCCGACTTTGATTGACCCCATCAGGAGCCGAATGTGTAGCTCTTACAGTGGATAATACTAATATGTCAACTTCTTTGCCTTGAAAGCCATCCACAGTATTCATTTCCATATCTGCTGTTACTTGAGCCCCAAATGCACCAGTGAAACGCGAACGCAAAACGGCAAGCTGACGCTTGTAAGGGGTTATAATGCCAATCCTTCCAGCAACAAATTCTGAGGGGTACCTGTAAGCATCAAGATAGCAAGTGAGTAAAATAATATCATATAACTCTCTAAAACATGTGTGAATAGATAGCTTAAGAATGATTAATGACCTCTTCTTGAAAAATCTAAGCAGTTGAACAGCAGCTTCAGCTTCTTGTTCATTGCATACGGAGCTAGAATCGCCACTTCGATGCTCTTGGCCATCAACAATATCATAGAAAACATATGGTCCAAGATGATGGTTCTCGTGGAATGGTGCTGATTTACTTGACATGTCAACACCATTTAGTAACTTATTGTCGTAGAAATGCATAGACGGGAATCGACAAATTTCTGGATGCATCCTATACTGTAAGCAAAGAATACGTTAGCCAAACTTCTAGAAACAGATATAATTTTATAATTTAAAACAAACTTTCCATCATTTTATTAACACAAAAAAAGAGAACATAATGTGAATGAATAACTTCCAAATCAGATCTGAAGGCCAGAAAATTCTAATAATCAGTGTACCTGCTGGGTAAGCATAAGGATAGGGTACCCAGCCCTTTGCAGACGTTCAAACATGCTACATTCGTACAAAAATTTACTTGCAACGTTAGAGAGCACAGTTGCTGGAAGCTGCTTTGGGTCTCCAACCTGTAATAATAAGCAATGTTATTAAATAAAACTGCGGATTTGATAGAACATTCTGAGATGCAAGTGAACAATTCTCACCATTATACATTTTGTTCCTCTTGACTTTAACAGTTGTAGAGGAATCAACGTAGCAGGCTCCAGGGCCTGTAAAGCCACAAAAGCAAAAAAGTTATGACTTTTGACGAGAACACCTATGCCAAACATCAAGCATGTCAAATATTTACCTGAGCTGCTTCGTCAATCACCACCGCATCAAATAAATTATCTTCAGATGGACTACCAAATTTATGTGCTGCTAAAGATTCAGCACACACACTGTACAGGTCTCCTCCACAACCACTTAAAGTTGTAACAACTATTTGAGCTTCTTTAAGAATGGACTTCCGCAACTTTTGTTTCAATGTTCTCATTTCATAGTTCGCTTTTCTCTCTTGAGCCTGAACAGCACTAAGATCTTTGTAAATTTTTCTCTTTTGCTCATATAACCTTCGCAATCTTATTCCTAGCTCCGCATCGGACATTAGCTTGCCATCATCATCTTTGTTGTGGTGTTCATTCTCCGGCTTATCTTTGGCGTCTAAACTTTCCTGGTTTATGTTTGCACGCTTAGCTTCAAAGTGCGTGATCTGATCAACGACTTTTTCTAGATTAGAGCGCAGTAATGCAGAAGAATCTGCACCCTTATTACTCTTAGATTCGTTTATCCGCATTCTCTCCTCTGCCAACCGCTGATCAACAAGGGTATCAAGAAAGAAGGGCATTGAATTTGAATGAACAGTTTTTGCATTTCCAACCCTCACAAGATAAGGTTTGAACATCTTCCCATCCCTGCCATATATACCTAAACTGGATATTCTTGAAACTAATTCATCAACTGCAGCATTTGATTGAGCACAGATCAGAACCCTTCCTCTACCATTCTTTTCTGCTATCTTTCTATTCGTTTCGCTGTTATCATTTAGCTGTTTAGCCAGAGCTGCATCTTGCCATGCCCTTGCAACAGCGACACTCGGATTCATTCCCTGCCTAGAGGTTGAAGAACTATGACCTGGTTCAGAATTTCCCCTGTCACTAGTTTTATGTGAGGCGGATGCAAGCAAGCCACTAATAATGGCAACAATAGTGCGCGTCTTGCCAGTCCCTGTAGAGCAAACAAATTTTCTTTACATTCATTGATGTCCGACATCAACAATCAATTACTGTAAAATGCTAATCTTTCTCCCAGAGCAAATTATAGATATTATTAGCTTTATTGACAAAGAGATAAAATGACTAACCTGGAGGACCCTGGATAAGTGAAATGTCAAAAGCTTTCATCAAATTGGATGAGCCAATAGCAACACTAATAGCCTGAAGTTGACTCTCATTGAAAGATGATTTAAGTATTTGCTGTAGAGAATGTGGTAGTGAACGCAGATCTGATCTTTTAACTTCGGAATCATAATTAGAATCATTCATAGGACTTAAGATCAGAGGAAGTACGGGAATATCCTTTATGCACGACAAAGCTTGAAACTCGCGAATTTGGGATGTAATGTTGAGAATGCGACTTGCATGCCACTGGCTACGTTCCAAGAGATTCCTTCTAGCTTGATTCAGCCGTGAAGATGCATTCTGAAGATACAACCGTACATTCAAAATGCTGGTCCGTTTTTTGTCATCCCATTCCCGTCCTTCTACCTAAGAAACAACAAGGTAGGTAATCTCTATCCTGGTCATTCTATCTCATTACAAAGTGTATATCCAACAACTATGTAACGTATTAGAACATTAGGAATAACCCTCTATCTTATATTAAACCTAAGTAAATCAAATTCCACTGAAGCTTCAACCCAGCATTCTGAATATATCAGGTTGAGTAACTATAGTAATATTCATGGTTTTCAAGCATATACATTCCTGATTCTACTTTATCAATCACATGCAAGCAAAACAATTTACCACATACCTTTCCCATCATATTTACACCGACATTGCTGTTTTCTGGATGCTCTTTCGTGAACAAAACCAAGTCATTCTCAGAGAAACTTTTCGAGTTGGACCCATCATTTTCGTCTTGCATAAAACGAACAAAATGAAAATCGTCAACCCTTTCAATCGATAACACTGAAATAACACCATAATATATCTCCTCCAGTGATGATATCTCCTGGAAGGAACTTTGCAGCTGTGCTTTAAACTCCTCCAAAACCAAGGGCTGAAAAATCTGAATATATTGCTCAGGTGAACCAAAGCGCACAGGAACTTCCCTAAATTTTCCAACATTCTGACTCTCATCTTTCTTTGTTGATGCCAATCCCACTATCGCATAGTAGTCCATTTGCAAAATCTTTCTAAACCAATCTTCAAGCTTTGGTGGTCTGAATCTTTTGAATCCAGCTTCTTGTCTCTGCCAACGATCGGATTTCTTGTTGACAGGTGCACAAAGTTGAATGACTTGTCTTTTGGGAACAATGGGCCCTGATTTTGCCAGGGGTAATGACTGCCGTTTCAGAGATTTAAGAGCCAAGTCAAGTGGATCAACCTCCGTCTCATTTACCACCTTTCTCAAATCCATGCCTTTGGCGTTGGAAATCGCAGATTTCTGAGCCTCTTTTGAAGTACCACGAGGGCCGAGTTCATCAGTAGCCTTCTTTAAGTTGGGTCTGATTCCAGATGAAACAGGATCTTCCACATTCTGTCTTTTTTCCGCTTCCCTACTCATACCAGCAGCCTTGCTTGGTTCAGCGTTTGTTGTGGGAAGATCCCTAACAATATTGCTGGAGCTAACTGTAACATCTCTCTCTGAAAGAACTAACGCTGAAAGCTTTGAAGCATCAATACTAGAAGTACTCTTCTTCAGAGAGGAGATCTGGGAGATGTTTTTGATAGGTAGAAGAGTTTTATTGATGTCAGGTTGATGAGACTTATGCAGACTAGGTAAATTTTTCAACGATTCCTTTTCTGTCTCATCCACTGTTAGATCCATCATATTATCTTGTAATTTGCCAACAACATCAACAGGTTTGAGAATCTGGTACTCATTTGCCTTGGGAACAAGGCGTGAGATTTGTTCTGCTAATTGCTCGATGTCAACATCATCTGAATTAAGAAGAGTCAGAGCATTGTCAATTGTATCACCTGGGAAAAATAGTTCTAAAATGCCAGTTAGAAACTATTAACAAGCAGGAAACAACTTACCAGAGGATAGAACATGTCTGATAGCTTGGACTGCCGAAGAACAAGCGTCACTGTTTGATCCTTGTAAGATGTCTAGCAAAGCCACTAATGCTCGTTTCCAATACGCAACAACAACCTTAAGTTGTGACCTTCCCCAATCAATGAGATCAGGAAGCCATTTAAGATCAGACGCATCTTTCAAAGTTCCTCTAGTATCACAGGACTCTTCACGGCTTACTCTAAGTTTTCCCAGAACGACAGGAAGAATCTCAAGCAAACGTACACATGTCATCTGCCAAATTAGATAAATGGAACTTTAGCAATAAACCAGACTCGGCTCATATGAAGCAGATACAGCTCAAAGATGACAACCGAAGAGGACAGTAGAATGAAGCAGAAGCAATAAAGGTAAAACCAAGGTTCACCACGACGACTTTCAAATAATACCTGGCAAAGACTTTGATGGATGAAAGTCTTTCCCTCAACTAGGCACTTCCTTATTATGCCCCATGCAACTTCTGCTAGCAAGTACTGAAACTTCAGCAATTCCGGGGTAGAACTCAAGGGATTTCTGCCCTCACTCACAGGCAAAGCATTAAAGTTAGGTTGCCTCAAAAACCCCCCTGCGGAACTCTTCACTACGTCTGTAATGGCCACCTCCTCTTCCTTCAGCAACTTGAACAATAAAAAGAAAAAATGGTGCAGGATCTGAAAGCTTTGAAGGACAGAGCTCAAATGGACCTGCCAAAATCAGAGAAACAAAAAGATATAAGCAATATAAGAACAGTTGCAAGTCAGAGATCTATCTCCCAGGAGAAAAATGTAGACACTCATGATTAAAAAAAAAACTGAACCTCACAAATAGTTTGTGAGCCTAGACTTCCAGTTTCCATAGTGGAAAAGGGTAGACGATCTGTAGCCTTAGCAAAAACTAACATGAAGAATAACAATCAAACATTCAAAATGGATAGTTAAAGGACTCATTGTATGCATATCCTTCTACATGTTAAATGAAAATAAGCTGCTGCCTACCTGCTGTAAAACATGTCTAACTCCGGAAGAAACAAATAGGAGGTGAGAAGTTTGAGAGCAGAGAAACTTCAACCCACAAGACAGACCTCTGGTATTTGAAACGTGTTCCAGCATAGACTTTCCAAACTGCCTTACATTCTGTTAACAAAACAACACTAGCAACATGGTCAACTTTATACACAATTAAACCAGAACAGAGAGTAATAAATATCAAGTATGCATCTCTTATGATGGAACCAAGCAATCATTACAGGTCGTTACGTACGTCATCTGGGTCTGAAAGAGAAAGGATGAACGTTTCGCCCATCTCTGGTACCCAGGTCCACTGTTTTCGACACTCGTCACCAATTTGTACCAGATAACAAGTGGTCAATCTACAAATCAAAAACCCAAAAGCCTCATTATCATAAAGCGTAATAGAAAACTTAGCAGCTTTCCTACCAGGCTACCACAACAGTCAAATGGAAAAGTACCTCTTTAATGTTCGTATCAATGTAAGACACATCTTTGATACTGTCACTGAGTTTTTAGACTCCTTTCCTGGCCCCCCGTCATCAGATCCTGTTGCTACCTTCCATCCAAGCGTGCCTTTGATTTCAACAGCAGAAGATGAAAGCCAAGTTTCTATATCAACTGTCATTTCATCATTCTTTTCAGATTCCACTAAACAAAAACGTGATCGAGACCAAAAGACTGCTTGGGATAGCGATACTGGAAGGTTTAGAAAATTTGTATTTGTAAGAGTAGTAATCCACAGCATCGGAATGCACATCCACTCTTTACATTCCCCAAGAGTAATTTTGCTCTGCTGGGTAAAGTCACTCCAGGAACGATCACTTACATCTTCAGTAGTATGGGAAAAGGGGAGATTACTGTCATCGTCGTCATATTGAATCTCATAGCCCATAAATTTACCAGTATTATTACGTAGCAACGAAGCTAGTAAGGCTGTTGCATCAGATACCAGGATAGCTTGGACAAGATCAATGGCAGGTTGTCGCAATGAAATATGAAGTGAAGAATCTTTATACGATGACACAAGAGATGGGCCCCTGTCAAATCAGTTGACTTTCATGAATTCTATGAGAAAACTTACTGTCCTTATCTAACATCCAAAAAATTTATGCCAAAACATACACCAAACACAGCATTCAAAACATGAAAGTTATCTATCTTGACATGCTGCACGCAGATCCCAGTGAACTTGATGTATTCTCCACATAGGACTGTCAAAATAACTGGCATCCATGTAAAGCTAACATGCAAGTTGCAGGGAGAAAGAAACGATAACAACTACAAAAATTTAGATATGAAACTAGAACCATCTTACTTAATATCATTCATGTCATGTAAAATGTATTTGATAGAAATTCAAAACCAAGGATGGAAGAAAAGCCAATTCCTCAAGTAAGTAACAGACGCAACAAACAGATGCAAAACAACAGATAGGCCCAGTTGTACTAACCACATGTGAGCACACTCAAAGGGAGGGCAAGGTGGGTTCATCTTGTATCCTCTGAGTACAATAAGAAGAGCAATCTGAAGATAAAATTAAAAAGCTAGGTGAAGATATGAAGATAAAGGAGCTTCATTCCAAGATAAAAAAAATGCTGCAGATGTGTCTTAGTGAGGAAGAACTAGAACTACCTTGTGGCCAATTCTTCTTGCTAAAAGGCTGAAGTTACTGCTAACTGGGACCTGATGAAGGAGAAAGTAGAGAAAGTGCCTGCGTTGCTTTTCATGCTCACCATCTCGCAAAGCCTCAAGGGACTGGACAAAACAGGATATGCATAATATGGCAATGTAAGTAAAATGAAATCATGTTAATCTCATTGGCGAAATCATATATGTAAGAGAGAAACTAATGCAAGCTTGCCTGTAATAGTGGCTGGAAAAGATCAAAAATGGCTTTGTGGATCTTCTCAGATTTTGTATGGAAACACTGACCCAACAATGTGTTACGCATCACACTTGGGGACAAGGTAGCCCTAAGCCAGAGCTTACAACCTTTCATCATATGAATGTGTCAACTAACAGAATATATATCTTCAAGATAAACTGGCTACTTTATAAAACGACAATAGTTACCATACCAAGTGTCTTAAATAGCTCTTTTAGGCAATTAACAGCCAGCGAAAATTCAGGTGAATCACCACTTATGTGATTCAACACTGTATCGACAAAAATGGGATAAGGCTCTAATATCCCCTCTTCAAAAGCAGGGCCTTCTAAGAACTCAAGCCTTTAAGAAGCAAGAAATATTAAGGAATCAGCAACTCAAGAAAAATATTGAAAAACGGTAAAAGGAAGAAAAACTATACGGGGAGAATTAGTCACTAACTCTTACAGTGATGTCATCCCAAGCCATATAGATGAGCGGTCTAGATATATCCTTGGTCTCGGTTCCTGAGACGCGGAAGGCAGTCCCTCCATCTCCAGAATTCCAATGAATTTCTTGAGCAATGGCTGGAGGCGCTCTAACTGGGTTGCTGACCTGCCATGATAGCAGATAATATCATACATGGTTTCATACGCACTACAGATAGTCTTGATAACAGAGTTAGCTATTAATTTACTTAGTTGCTGTATGAAAAAGGAAAATACCTCAACTTTCCCATGGCCCTTGCCAAGCGATAACCAATTACACGCACCCTTCTATTGAGAAAAAGGAGTGCATACACACCCTAAACAGAATGAAATATGAGAAAACACCAAGTCAGATAGATTCAGTTTAGTAGGAAACACAAGAAGCTCTCCTCTGGTATTAACATACCGGAAATTCTTGATTCTCAGCAAACGCAAGCTCGTGTATGTTGTCGATTGACTCAATAAATTTCTCAAACTCAGTGCATAAGGACATATCATCAAAGAAGAATGGAAACATCAAAACCTGACACCAAAATAAAGGCTCATAAGTTACTATTTACTAGATGCCAATCCCATGATGCAAAGAAATGACATGACATGAGGATTCAAAATGAATAGAAAAATACAGATCATCAGAGTCAGTCGGTAACGCAAATGATTCATCAGTGAAAAGAACAATCCAGTAATTATTTTAAGTGAAATGAAAAAGCACATATACTACAATACCTCGTACATAACACTAACAACTTCAGCATGATGATGATCTGGATCATATGTTCCTTTTTCTATTTTCAAATTGATCTCTTGCAAGTGCCTCGTCACCCTTTCCTCATCAAGTTTCCGCAACACAACAAGTAATGGACCAACAGAAGAGCACTCATACTCTTTTTCATACATCTCTTGAGTCTGATGGTGCTGACAAATGCATTGCGCACAAAGCCGCATCTCTTCAGAGATTCTCTTCCACAAGACCTTGAGAGGTGAATCAACTCTATCATCTTTGAAGTAATTGTAGAAAGTCTCTATAAGAGGTCCCATTATATCCCCGTGCCCACACCAAATATGAGTATCTTTCGGCAACGATATCAATAAAGTGAATGCATCCGTAAACCTAAAAGAAGATGTAAAACAAAAACAGTCAGCTAGAGCTGAAATCCGAGCAATGTAATAACTAAATTTTGTCTGATGATTTTCTGATTTCAGTCGATTTAACAGTGAACTATTCAGAGCAAAGAGAGATATAGAAGGAACCATTGTTCTTTGCGCTGATTAAGACGCCGAACTGCTGAAGGATCAGAATCGTCATTCTCCTCTTCGTCTTCCTCGATTCTCCTCCACCGGTTCAAGAGCTCTCCACTTGGGGAGACTTTACTCAACATTTTACTCTCAATTTCAACAACGGGGGAATAAAAAAATCTAACAGAAGGCGTAGTCAAGAGTTCCGGCGACGGGAATTAGGGTTTCCGAAGTAGAGAGGAAGGAAACGAGGAGAACCAATTTGAAATGCCTTAATTCGAATTCCTGGGTCTCGCTCGTTACACAAATTCTTCGATTTTGAGAGGAAAACCAATTTTCAAAGCCCTTACTGTTTGTTAGTGGGGAGAAAAAAGCGAGCGCAGTATAAAAGGACACGATGTCGTTTTATACTAGGGGAAAAAACCATATTGGGCCCTATTGGGCTTTCCTAGATGGAAAATTTCAAAATAGTCCTATTACTTTCTCTTTAAAATTGTAAAAAAAAATATCCTCTCTCTTGTTCTTTCTCGCGTTCTGCTCTCTCGATTTCAGGTGATTGATTTGATTAGGGTTCGAGTTTTAGCTCAATTCATTGCTTCTGCGTCAATTATTAGGCTTCTAGATTTCTGTTTTTTTTTCTCTATATGGTAATCATGAAGTGTATGCTTTGCAACTATCGATTTTCGGTTGATTATTAGGGTATACATACACTATAGATCTACTACGCCTCGTTTACTAATTATGTGGGTTATGTGATGGCTCTTTACTTTTTTGATTGATAAGCTTGATTCGTGTTCAAGTCCTAGTTCTAGGATCTCTTGTCATACACAAAGGAAAGAAAGAAAGAGTTAGAGATTTTGGAACCTTTCAAAGAATTTTGATTATATGTATACTGATGATATGTGCTCTCCGTTTGCTAAGTCGGTTGGTAGTTTTGCTTATCAGTGTTTCGAGAAATCACCAATTCTCAAGCTTTCTAACTTGAATGTATGTTTTGTGTGGTACTTTGTTCTGACTAGCAGCCAAGAGATGTCGGCATACGACAATGTTATTGGTGGGAAGCTAAAGCTAAAAGGGAAGGCTTTGGATGTGAAAGCAGGTGGAGTAAAGAAGAAGAAGAAACATAAGAGACAGGAAGAACAAGCTCTTAAAATTACTGATCATGAACTCATAGAAGGTAAGAAACAACAGCTCTCTTCTCATAACCATAACTAATCTGTTCATCAACATTCATCGACAAAGGAGAGTCAATTAATTGTTGTTTGGCTATTTTGGGTTTGGGTATAGGAGAAAGCACTGAAGCATTGGGTAAATTGATTGAAGGAGAAGAAGGAGATGAAGAAATGAACAGGAGTGAAAAGGCAAGCGAGGATGCGAAGTTGCAGCAGCAGCTCGATGATGATGATCACTTAACGCCAGCAGAAAGGCGATACATAGAGCAGAAACAAAGATTGGATGTGCAGAAGCTAGCTAAGGAAGCGAACAAGTCTCACCGTAACAGGATTGAGGATTTCAATCAGTATCTGGCTAACATGAGTGAGCACTACGATATCCCTAAAGTCGGACCTGGTTAATATAATTCTTTCTTGTCTTTGTTTTACTCTGCTTATCTATTTTGCATCGTTAAACGACTACTTTGGATGTCTGTTATGTTTAGTCCCTTTAACTTTTGAATGATGTGATCGCAAATCTGTAATGTCAAAAACACATTTTCTTGGAATATTTCTTCTGCATTTCTCAACTTCTTTAAAAAAATTGTGAGAATATTTAACCTTTTTGAACCTTGTCGTAAGAGTTAATATTCCTTTTGTCTGTACACCAACAAATAAATGAAATCATGAAGAGAGGAAGCGAGAACATATATCACAACAACCACTTATTTCTTTCGGGCTCAAAACCTGGATTCATGGACTCATCATTACCCCACTGTGATGATGCTCGATGCTCGAATACTTCCGATTTCTGAAAACTGCTTGCTTCTCGAGTTCCATCTTCCAAGGCGCGTTCTCCAGAAGTCAGATCATTATTACAGTTTCTTGAATTTGGCTACAAGTGTATCTTCTCCCTCAGCTGGATCTTCAAACTTCTGAAACCTAAAATAACCAAAACTCTAAGTTTAGATCTTGATTTCTTTTCTAAACAAAATCTAACCGAGAAAACAGCTTCATCAGTAGAAGATTTGCTTACACTAAGCGGTAGAAAAGATCTCCCAAGCGATGTTTGATGAGAGTGTAAGTAACCGTCTGAGCCATCCACTCCAGCTGCTCTGTCAATAGCCTGTGTTATCGATCACAAATATACAAAGTTTTCAAAAACCAAAAGAAACACGCAAAAAAAGGTTGATAACTCAAGATCGATACCTGATTGGCCAAGTTGTAGAAATGAATAATGTTACGCATCATCCACACGGATTTGTAGGAAGGGGAGAATTTGTCATAGCTGTCACATTCTATCAGAAGTAAACAGTTAATTTACTCAAGTTATATTCCCCATTGCATCATGAGGAAGGGCGACATGGTGTGTCGTCAGCGTATTCTCAAAGACAGTCATACATTTCAAAATTTGACTATCAGAAAAGACTATAGCTTTGCAGTAGTCTCCAAAGGCCTTTATGTTATTAACAGAATACTCTCTAGCAATAGTGAGAAGCTAGAATCTCTAACTTGTTATGTTATTTCCAATCTAAAACTCTAAAATTCCAACTGAACCTGATTCCATCAAAAGATATTTCCCAATATTCCTGATCCAAGCTCCACTGATAGTGGCTAGCAGAAATATATAAATTAGCTACAAACCAAACCAAATCATCTCAAGACAAAAGCCAACACAAACCTTGTTTGTTCGAAACCTACATTCTGATACACTCATGTAATTCCATTCTGATTTCGAAATATTGATTCCACCGGACAAAAAATTGTCAAACAAGTGAGAATCGACAAAGCATAAATTCGCAAACCAGGGGAAGAATCAACAGATTCAGTCTTACAAATTTAGTTATCCGGCCAAAATTAGATCACAAATAGGAACATCCTTCAAAAAAAAATTAGATAGAGAGCAAATCAGACCTTGCGAATGTAGCCATAGTAGCTCTCCTTCTCAAACAAATGACAGAGTTTATATTTTGAAGGAGGAGGATGATCTAATTCTAAGAGTTACAAGAGCTCGTACATTCAATTTGGTTTTTATAAAGTCCCACATCGCTAGTTTAAGAAACACTCGCTCTACCACGTTTGATATAAAACACACTTCGTATCCATATCGCAACTCATACCTTTCTCGGCCTTTTGGCTAAGATCAAGTGTAGTATCTGTTCTTATCAGTTTAATATCTGATATGTGGGCCATCGGCCCACACGATATTA
>Ga0041059_1000829_pt1 | contig 24307 bp, 12 predicted proteins | sample AraColnosormetaG_FD_56232 | JGI IMG/M metagenome (GOLD analysis project Ga0041059, IMG submission 56232) | Arabidopsis roots microbial communities from North Carolina, USA - Col MF nosort | ecosystem: Host-associated > Plants > Roots > Unclassified | place: USA: North Carolina | collected... | reverse complement strand
TTTTAACCATTTTGGCAAAAATAATTAGGCCATGAAATAAAAGCATATTCTTTTGAATAAGATTTGCTTTGATTTGGTAGTTAATTTTTGCATTTAATAAGTCAGTGGCAGCCATTGTAAATAAGTTCCAATTGCAGGATTTATTTCATAAAATGACTACAAAAATGTATATATAGATTAGATAGTGTTTAGAGTAATACATATAACAAGTTATATTTTATTAAATACATAAATATATACATAATAATTAAAGTGTGGTATCATGCAACCTATTTAGCGAACTTAGGAACAAAATCCACAATTCGTTATTGTCATGAATTCGTATCTCTCATTTCTAAACTGTTAAGCAATATCCGATAAAATCTAAGAAATATAAGGGGCAAAATGTAAATTATTTCTCAAGCATTAATAAATGAGAGATACGAATTATAGAAAAATTAAAGTTGTTTATAATTAATTAATTAATGATTAAACCATAAACGAAAGGAACCCTCCAAAACTAAACACTCTTCAACACATAGCGTCTTGTCTGCAAAAAAAATCGGAGACGCAAAACCAACTTGCCGCCGAATCTTCCTTAAACCCTCAACGCTGCTCTTCGCCGCCGTTGAGACGATCACAGTGATCGAATCTTCCTTTTCAACTTTCTCGTCTTTTGATCAAACGAGTTTGGTTGAGTTTTTGATAAACGTGATTAAGCGATTAATTTCGCGTTTTAACAACAATCTAGATTGTCCTTTGGAGATTGAACAAATTTAGGGTTTTTGGGGATAATCTAAGTGTTTATGATTTGAAACTTTGTGTGTTTTGAGATTGTTTTGGGCAATGTTGGATTTTCGAGACGGTTTGGTGGCGGCAGAGTTAGTGAGTGTTGGGGTTTAGGAAGTAGTAGTAGTTATTAGGGTTTGGAATTGGGTTATGTTTAGGGTTTTACTAGTTTAGAAGATGGGAGAGGATTATGAGCTTGAAGAAGGAGAGATGAATTGTTCTTCTGATGAAGCTGTTGTTGATCTTGACGTTGATCTCTCTTACATTGTGAGTCTCTCTTGTTTGTGATTTTTTTTCTCATTATTAAATGATCTTTTTTGTGTGGTGTTATGTGAAGCCGTTGTTGATCTTTGTGTGATGCTTAATTTCTGATTATGTTTTGGAAGTGTTAAGATCATATGAATAGTACAGTACTCTGTGTTTATAATGCCAATGATGATTAAGTTTTGTGCATCTTAGTTTAGTTGGAGGAGATATACCTTTAATAAGATATTTCAATTGCTATGAATCTTGCTTGTTTCTACTGAGTTTTGAGTTTTAAACAGAGAACTATGTGTCTGTCTTTTGTAGCATATGAAATCTCAATTTTATGTATCTCAATAAAGAATATATAGTGTGGATACTCATTTTTTCTCTGTTTTTGTATCTTTGTGTGTCGAAGTCTTTTTCTTTGCCTGGTGGTTTTATTATATATGTGCTCAAGTTTTGTTGCTTTGTGTATCTAAGGACAAGAAGGTACAGAATGTACTTGGCCACTTGCAAAAAGGTTTCGGAGAGGAAGCCCGGGACCGGTTTGGTAAGTAATATTAAATTGGTGTTAGTGAGATATTTGTTTTGAAATGAAATGTCGTTGTTGAATGATATGGTTGGTCAGGTCCGGAGATCTTTGACTATGGATCATTTTTGCCCACTTACAAACGTTTGCCGGCTGTACCATCATGTCAAAGGAGTTCTCTAGGGAATCATGCTGTACAAAGAATTTCCAACAGTTTACCCGGGAAGGTATGAGAGAAACAATTCTCAATTCCATGTGAGGATAAAAGGAAAATATGGTAGTGAAACTACCTTGTTGTTTTTGTTTGAAGGAATCTGGACCTTTTAGTGATTTTTCTTCCTCAGTGTTTTAAGTAGTTTAATTATGAGTACTTATGAATTATTGTTTGCGCAGAATGTGGTTCAGAAGTTTCAGTCACCCCCTGCTACATCTTGTAAACTAGTAAGAAATCAGGATCCTCAGAACTATCAAACTTCAGGATCTCTTTTGGCTCAAGCTCCAGGAAAAGTTCCCATAAATAAAGGAAATGCAAGAACACCAGCCAATGATTTGCCTCATAATAAGCCGATCAGAGTTCGGATCAAAATGGGTTCTGAAATCTTGTCCCAAAGTGTCGCGATGGTTTGCAAGGATCTTGGTCTCGATGGTTCTCCAAATTCACCACCCCGAATCAGCCAGGATGATAGTAGCAGAATGCTACCGCATACATCTCTAGGGAAGACAAGTGAATCTCCTTCCCGCATTCTTCAGGTATATCATATTTCACATTCTTTCGCTTATACCTTTTTTTGTGTGTGGATTAATTCGTTTGACTTGATGCCACCTTACTTTTAACTTCATGAAACAGGAAATGACTGCCATTTCTGTTCCAGAGGATCTACTGATGTCGCCTCTTCCTGATAGTCTGCTCCTAGTGAAGGATAAGAAGAAGCAATATACTTTATTAGACAATCAACCTATGATTAAGACAGGAAAGAAATCTTCTATTCAGATACAGAACAAGTTCTCGGATGTTTTATGTTGTGAGAAAACTCCAATTGGAAGGAGAAGGAAAGAGGTAGACTGTTTTCATGCCACCACTTGGAATGAGACGAAGAAGCATAAAGTTTTATCCACTGGTCAGCTAGCCAGGGATAACTCAGCTTGTGGTTTAGGTGGGGCAAGTCTTACTACTGATGGGTTTACAACAAAAAGTAACTTGCAGGAAGGTTGTAGAAAAGATGGTGAAAGTGATCCCAGAGTCGCAAATAAAATAAAGTTTGTTGGGTTGCATGCTGTGAAAGAGAAAAAAACATGTCCGACAAAGTTGCAACAGAACCGTAGCAAATATCGTATTGGTGATAAAGTTTTATCAAAGATGCCTTTGAAGGATGCCGCATATATAGGTCACAATAGCATGGACACTGGGTTTGATTTTGCGGTTGCACCTTCTTCCACCAGTGTTGACCTAGATTATTGGGCCCAATGTGAGAGTTGTGAGAAATGGCGGCTACTGCCCTATGACCTGAATACTGAGAAGCTGCCTGATAAGTGGTTGTGTAGCATGCAAACCTGGCTGTAAGTATCTGATTATTTCATATCACCTCGTTTTCTAACATATGTCTTTTCAAGTATTTGTATCTTGTGCTCTTTCCTTGATTCAAGCACTAGCCCTTTTTAGTTGCTATTATAGTTAGTTTGAAATAAGTTTCGTAGTTCGTTATAGGAGAAATCTTTTCGACCATGTGAAGGTCTTGTTCCCTAGAATGGCTGGGTCAAGCGTTAAAGTTATAAAATTGTATTGACAACGCTTCTACTTACTTTCTGGATTTGGTCCTTCAACTTTGTGCAAAACCTCAGGTTATCATATTATCATATCTCCTTATCGTCTCCCTAAAATTCTCTTGTAGGCCTGGAATGAACCACTGTGGCGTCAGCGAGGAAGAGACTACAAACGCAATTAAATCCTTTCATGCTAGTGAGGGTCATGGTCCTGACACTGGTGTTAAACTCCTCTCTGATGTTCGTAATGCTGATAAAATCTACCAACCTTTAACTTCTGGTTCATTGCCTAATCCAATTGAAAAGAAGTCTAACGTAGAAGACTTATCGCAAGGAGTTTCAAGCAACATCCTTGTTGATGCTGCAAAGCCTATGAGAAGTAACCCACATATTTTCAAGAATAAAAACATGAAGCTGCCAGGAGAAACACCTACTGCTACTCAGATATCTGCAGACCTTTCGCACGATTTTTTTCAGGATAAGATTGACCAGAAAGCAAAGAGGAGAGCAGCAGGTCAGTCTTGCCATCTGACAGCTAACTAGTGTACATTTTCGCCGCACTTGGGCTTCTTTTATCAAAACAACTTGTTATTATTGTAGGTGCTGGTTGTCAGATAAAGGTCAAGAAGAAAAAGGAGGCTGACAAAGAAGAAAGTGATGGTTCCAAGCATATCAAGACTGGTGATGGTAACAAACTTGCCAGAGTTATTAAAGCAGAAGAAATACATTGGAATCAAGATCCTAAATGGACTCCAGCAGAGAGAAAAAGAAAACGTCATGACAATGATTTTTGCACTTTGAATGTAGAGCGAGACCCAAAGAAAAGATTACTCGTATCTAAAAAGAAACCTGACCACAAACCTCAACTGATAACTGCTAGTGGTTCCTTGTGTACAAAAGCCCAGGGAAATATCAATAGTACTGTGAGGAAAATAAGGTTGATGGGTTACAAGCAGGGTAAGGATGGGAAAAATTCAAAATTGTTTGCAGATGGTGAGGAAAACGAGCCCTCAATGGAAAAGGCGGTAACAACTAAGATTTCAGTCCATGAATCTAAAGCAAACCAAAGAAATGAATTGTTTCAGGCTGATTGCTTTCAAGAACACCTGAATGGTGATGCCTCATGTAGATATTTCTCTGGTGGAAGTGGGCAGATTTCTGGGATAGAAACATCAAACTCGTCGAAGGTTTTAGGATCACATAAAAGTGGACGAATGTATGTGGAAGAAGTAAAAGCATCCCCTGTGGAATCAGTTTCCTCTTCCCCTGCAAGGTCTTCATGCCCCACGAATGATATACTTCAAGAGGCTGAAAAGCTGAGAAAGCTTGCTGACTGTTTCAAGGTCAGATTTTTATGCCACCTCTAATGTAGTCTGAAGCTTCAAGTTTCATCTGCTAGAAATAAACTAAAGAAACAAATGATGGAACAGTAATATGAATCACTGCTGTCTTTCTTCTGCTAGTTTTGTGTTGGCTATTAATTTTTGGTTGTCTTTCTATCTCAATGAACTCAGAGCTCTGGATTTGAATATGAATACAAGGAGATCAACTTTAAAGCGGCTCTGAGGTTTCTCCTTGGAGCTTCAGTTTTAGAAATGTGCAGTACAGATAATGTGGAAGTGGGGAAGATGAGCCATATTGAGGCTTACCATACTGCTGCAAAACTTTCAGAGTAAGTGAATGCTTGTGATAGCTCATTTCCCATTTCCTTATGACTGAGGAAACTTCTCAGGAATCCGGTGTCTTTCGACTTTAGGTGTTGGTATTTGACAGAATGCTGTTGATTCGCTTATGATTTTGTGCTCATTGAACACTCTGCTTGTTTTTCTCAGAAGTTGTGCCCATCAATATGAAACAAGCCAAGAAATGGCTGCAGCTACTTTGGCTTATAAATGCACAGAAGTGGCTTGCATGAGATTAGTGTATGGCAGAAGTCTAGGTCTGAGTGGAGAATGGAATGAATTGCAAAAAATGGTACAGATGACTCCTCAAGGTACTATTGTATATTTCATCTATGATCATATCAGTTAGTGAACGTTTTTTTCCCGGAAATTTATTTTCAATATGGTCAAGTCAGAATTGTAGTAGTTATCATTGTCTAAAATAGTCCTCAGTTCTTTTGCTCGCGTCAAAATTCTCTCAGAAGATATTTACCTCAGCAGTAGTCAACGTATACCTATTATTTTGGCTTAGTATGTCCACCTTTTCATAGTTTACAGATTTTTTATACTTTATAGGTTTGAAGTATTTTCAGGCAAAACTTATGTTGGAAGTTCCTCAATATCTGGACAAAATTTAGAGAAACATATGCTTGGGATCTGTTTATACGGACAATTTATTTACTGCTGTCCGTTTCAGTAAAGTCACATATTGTTCATTTGAATTGTTACCTCAGGTGAATCACCGTCATCATCTGCATCTGATGTCGATAGTTTCAATCATCAAGGGGTGATTAAGAAGTCTGCTAAAACCAGAAGAGGTCTTTCCCATGTTGCCGGAAACCTTCTCCCTGTTGCTAGAAGCCAACTAAATTTTGTTCCGCTATTGGACTTTGTAAGTTATCCCACCTTCATCAATTATGGCATGATACATTTGGAGTATTTGAAAAAGCGAACTGGGTTGTCTCTTACCTATCATATTTGAGTTTTGAAATCTCAACTAAGATCCTCCTATTGCCTAAACTGTGGAGGTCTTTGTTATCTATCTTCCTGTGCCAAACAAAGCTGATATTCTATATTTATCTAATACAGACAGGGAGCATGAATCTGGCAATGGAGGCCTCAGCAAAATCCCAAAATGCTTTTAAAGCCGTCACTGACACCTCAGAAGAAAGAAAGCATGGAGACTGTATCTCTGCTATCAAAAAAGTTGTCGATTTTAGTTTCCATGATGTTGAAGCGCTTATAAAGATGATTGAGGTTGCCATGGATGCTCTAAGTTCATCAAGATTCGGTGGCCCAAAGTGTTGACTCTATTTTGTATATAGACCCTGGTCCTATAAAGAATAGAATAGTGTTTCATGAACTTCCATAGAAAAATCTTAGTAAGTAGCATAGATTAGGAAAGGAAGACTTGGAGAGAGGACACTAGATAAGGTCTAAGTTTGCTATTTGCAGTAACTCTCAGGGTCCTGTTTCAGGTCTTTCTTCTTTTTGGTGTCTGGGTATTCAATATTAACTAAAGCATATTTATAGAAGAGTAGGAGGATTCTTAGATATAGTCATTTAAAAGATCGGTTAGTGATAAGATTTCTGACAAGACACTGCTCTAATCCTGTTTCAGTTCTGTTCAAAGTATTTTGGAATTGAAACATATACTTTCTTACAACTACTTTAATTATATAAGTGATTGAAACATACGCTTCTACATCAATGTTTTGACTATGAATGATTCGGATCATATCAGAACAAAAAATCAATATAATTTAGTAAAAAGTTCACCAATAATCACGACAAGTGCAAGAGCCATTCTTAAAGCAATGAAACCTATTCACATCCCTGACAACAATTTCCCTCTCCACAATCTCACTGATCAGCTTGAAAGCCTCATGGCAATCTCTACACATCCTCAAATTGTTCATAATCCTAATTGTTGATCCTGCAGGCAAATGAAGCAATCCATATGCTAAAGCCAATCTTTCACAATGCAAACTCACCATTTCATCTTTAGCTTCCTCATCAACATCGACAAAAACCGATGAACTTGTTGTGATCATACTACTACTTCCTCTGTGTCCTCTTTCTTTCATTCTCTTCTCTAGATCTTTCAGGAACCTTTCAATCTCACCGCTCTCATCACATGACAAATCCCCAGCATGAAAAACATAAACTGAATCTTTATTTTCAATCCAGCTACAAGCTCGTTCTTTCACATTTCCACTACGTTTCATCTCTAATCGAAGAGATTCTGAATCTTCCCATCCTCCAGACACAGCATAAGCATTGGATAATGCGATGTACGCACTTGTCACTTGCTGATTAGATTGTATTAATCGCTTGCTCGCTTCACTTACAATCTCAACTCTTCCATGTAACCTACCAGCTGAGAGAAGAGCTCCCCACAAGAGCGCACCTTGCTCTGCTCCAACTTCTATAGTTTTCGCCAATTCATAAGCTTCATCAACACGACCAAATCTTCCAAGCATATCAACAACACAAGTGTAATGCCTCGAGTCAGGAACCACACCATACTTCTCAGCCATTAAACTCAAGTATTCTAGGCCTTCGTTAACCAGACCCGAATGGCTACAAGCGTGTAACACGCCAAGTAATGTTACATAGTTAGGATTTATTCTCCCTGCAACCATTTCATCGAATAGTTTAACCGCTGCTTCTCCAAGTCCATGCTTTGCCTTCGCCATGATCATAGATGTGTACGAAATAACAGAATGACAACGAATTCTCAAGAAGATTTTCTCCGCACAGCTTAGAGATCCGCATTTCGCGTACATATCTAGAAGAGAGGTAGCAACCACAGTGTTCGATTCATAACCACCTCGAGTAACTAACCCGTGAGCAACTTTCCCCCATTGCAGCCTACCTAAACTAGAGCATGCGCTAATTACACTAGCCAGCATAAACTGATTCGCCCTATCCGACGTCAAAGCAGCATTGAATGATCTAAACAACTCAATAGCTTCATGGCCACGAGCGTTCTGCGCATAAGCAGTGATCATCGAGGTCCAAGAAACAACATTTCTTCCATAACCAATCATCGAGTCGAAAACCCGTCTAGCGGTTTCCACATCGTTGCATTTCCCATACATGTCAACAAGAGAGGAACTCACTACAATATTCCTTCTGAGCCCTGAAATCTCCAGACGGGCATGGATGTTTTTACCGATTCTTGATTCAGCCAAAGCAGAACATGCTTTAAAGACACTAGCAAACGTGTACTCATTGGGAGGCACAGGTCTATCTTCATGCATCTTCTGAAACATAGAAAGAGCATTTTGAGGTTTACCCATGTCGTTATACCCAGAAATAACCGAAGTCCATGAAACCACATTTGGTTCACACATTTCATCAAACAGTTTGCGTGCAGTGTTGATTTCTTTGAGCTTGACATAACTAATAACTAGGTGATTCACAGTGAAAGTGTCGCTCGCGAACCCAAGTTTCAGAGTCAGAGTATGTAGTAAATTCGTGAAAGCAGCGTTGGTAGATTCTGAAAGCTTGTGAACCAAGAAAGCTTTGGTTTTGAGATGAAAGAAGTCGTTTTTGTACTGAGGGACGAACAGAGAAGTTGCAGGGGCTAAATGGACATTTTGGATGAACCCTTTCTTCATTGGGTCAATTGGTCATGTTACAGATTTTGGATTTTCATTATTGGACTATTGTTTTGAGAAATGGTGGACGACATTTGTGTTGATACTATATCTCTATATTCTTTTTAGTACTGTGTCTACTTCTTTTTCGTATTTAACTTTTTTTGGTCAACCAATGGGCTTCCTCCATTTAATTTTTTGAATACCGTATTTCATAACACTAAATCTTTTTCTTTTTAACACTAAATGGAGAAAGACTGATCAAAAGATCCATGGCCAATTTTATTTTTTTTAATCTCAAAGTAAATCTTAGGTTTAGGGAGGAACAACACATAGATAGACTCTCTTTCCGGATATTCAAATAAGTCGTAAGTATAAACCCATATTTATATGTAGGCCCGCCCGTAATTTAATGATGCCTAAAGTATAGACAAAATTTGTTACCCATTATTTCTCTATACATAAAATTAAGTAGATTTTTTATTTTACAAAATAGAATATACTAGTTAAGAAATTGAGTGTTACAAGAAGAAAAGTAACAGTAAGAATATCTTTTCGAAATTATGGCATAGTAAATTTTTATAATAATGTTCAAATTTTGGAGTATTATTGACGGTTTTGATAACCAGCGTATATTTCTTTGATTTAATAAAGAGGCATTTGCAAAAATGCTCATTTTTATGTAATTTTCCAAGAATATCTTCTTCTAAAATCTATTTTGAAAATATCCCTTTTTATTTGTTAGTGACTAAATTTCCCTTTTTGTTGTGAACATAATGAGAAAGTCAAATGTTCTTGCTAAAATTTCTCGCAAAAATTTATCCTTTTTTGCTCAAATTTTGCTATCCTTTTTTATTTGGTAGTGAATAAATTTCTTGCCACCACAGACAACGCTTGGAGAGAGCAAGAGGAGCAATTGTACAAAATCCAATTTTTTGGGAGTAAATTTAATGGTCTAAATTTTTTTTAGTATGAATAAAAAGACATTTTAAAAATTGTTTTAGTATGAAAAAGGGTCAAAATATTTAAGTATAAAAAAATTTTAGTACGAAAAGCGCTCATTTTGTTTTTTAGAATGAAAAAGGCCAATTTTTGAAATTTGTAAAAGGATTCTGAATTTCTGTGGTTGCCACTTACACAAAATTGATTTATGTTGTAGTGATTTGCTGGCTGACTGCATTTACACGAGCTATGGAAGCCTTTTTTAATATTGGAATAAGACTTGAACACCAACGTTCGTTTTCGAATCAGCATTTCGTCAACATCATACATCTCGGAAAACATGGCTTGAAAGATTGTAGAACTCCTAGAGATTTTGTGGAGAAACATGGTATCTTTGAGAAGGTGCATTTTCTTACTACTAACTTATGAATCTCATTTATCATATATGAATCATGTTTTAAGGAAAATATTATTATTGGCCTTTGTTTATGGGGTTGGGTTTTCAATAGAGTGTGTTTTCGTTTATTTTTAATAGTGTTTTTTTTCTTCTTTTCTATTCTAGTCCACGACTGAGACAATTGATCGTTTCTTAATTATTGATCACAATGTTGATGATGTGGATCTTGCGAGATTAGTGACGAGGCATCCGGTCGTTGGAGTGTTGCGTAAAGCACGAGAAGGGAAATAGGCTCGCTTGATTCTAAGAAATAGGTAGAACCATAAATACTATCCAAAATAGTGAAGGGTGCTTGAAAGCAGCTGGGCCATTATGGATTTGAACCAAAGACATTGTCATTAGTTTTTCTTTTTGTAAAACACTTATTAGCAAGGTTATTTGAGAAATAAACATTTAAGGGAGTTATCAGTTATCCTAACTATTTTTTAAAATCTACATATACGTTTTTGCAACCATTTTGTGAAATAAATCTTGTAGTTGAAACTTATTTACAATAGCTGCCACTGGATTTTAATGTTTGTTTTTGATAATTAGAAAGAAAATTTTCGAATTAAATATTTGACATTTAACAATCTTCCCAAAATCTCTCCCAATTAACTACACGATTAATTACTAAAATAAAACTTCCAAAATATTTAATATCATTTAATTACTACAAAATTATTATTTTTGATATTGCTTTTCTGCATGACTATAACAATTCGATTATAATCATCAAACCGCAAAGATATTGATAGCATTTAATTACTACAAAATTACAAAATATTTAAACAATGATTTATAAATATATCATAAATAAGATCAACATTAATAAAATATATGTTTTTTTTACGGGACGGGTTGGCGGGACGGATTTGGCAAGACGTTACTTAATAACAATTGTAAACTAAATAGATACACATTACAAACTTTTATATATACTACCTTTAAAAAGTAAATTGTTCATGCGGTATACCGCAGGTTAAAATCTAGTATGTAGATTATCACTTTTCGACCAAAAAAAAAAAAAGATTAGCCTCCCTCCGTAGGTTTATTTTTGGTTTATAATTTTGATCAAATTAAGTTATTGGCTTATGAACATTAAAGCTCTTTACCACAGAAAAAAACTATTGTGACATTTTGACGCTTTTGGATTCATTGTACTTTAAAAATAAATCTAGATCCAAAAAATGAATCATCTAATTGTTTTTATGATAGTTATTGCTTCGTGTTTTAGTTTGAATGAAGGTAGGGGTTGAAATACTTTAGAATTGCAAAACGAACTCACTCGTGGTTGTAATCTCAAAGTTAAGTGCACATCCAACTATGAAGACAATATGGGTCTCCATAATGTGAAATTCAATCAGTCCTACAGTTTTACTTTGGATGAAAAAAAGGCCCAAAAGAATAGTGTGGATGTCGGAATCCGCAATTAGAATTCTGTGGATGCTTCGAGGATCTTAAGGCTTGTTAGACGAACAATGATCAATCGGAAAAAAGTGTGTTTATTTCTCTATAGTTTCTGTATCAAAAAATCCGTCCCTTGTACAATCGTAACTGAATCATATTTATACAAAAACTTCGAATCAAATGAATTAATCACTACGCTGATCTTACGCCGGAAATCTCGCTTCCTTTACTTCGGACGTTACGAAGTCTCCAGCTCGAGCAGTTAATGAGTGTCTTTAATTCGAGATTCTTCCGTTACTCGAATTAAAGCCTAATCCGACTTTTGAAACGAAGGGCCTCTTAAACAGGCTTGTCTCTTGATGGGCCTCCTGCTGGGCTCAAACCGCGTATTGGGCCGGATACAAAATCCAACATCCACAAATAGTATGGGCTTGTCACTTGAGGCATGATCAGAAAATGGAGTACTTTCATGACTTATGGAGAGCATATAGAGGAGCTATGAGAGTTCGATGTAATGAGACACGCGCATGGATTGCCAAAGTTGATGGGATTTACTTAGTGAGAATTGAGAAACCATGAACAAGGCACCTGTTTTGCAATATGGGCAAATAGGTACAAAATGATATATGGTGGTAAGCTGTGAGAAATAATCTCTGTTTATCTTGGAATGTGTCAACTATTTACATTTTCTTTGGATAGTACCCCATCTTTTATTAACATTACTATCCAAGTTTTGTTTATGAAAAAAAAAAACTGGTCAATTAGGTTTAAGCATCAACTTGTTTTTTATGACACAAGATTTTGTCCATCATCATCCGAAGAAAATAATGTAAGTAACCATTCATCAGTCACATATCTATCCGGATTGCGATTTTCAAGCATCTAGATACATTTAGTTCTAAAGACCAATAACATACAAGTCTACATTATTTAATTAGGACATAATACATGACAGAAAGTTACTACATAAGTAAAATGTTCCAATAAAGAGTCTTCTCACTGGAAGCGCACAGAATTGGAAGTGATTATCACCTGTATACATCGAGAAGATTAAGATATTCAATAAGAAATGACCTAACAAGATGAAGCCATTCGTGTTAAGGATAAGAAGTTGTACCTCACAATTGATCATTCTTTTGTTGGCCTTAGCCTAAACTCACTAACGTCGATCTCAGCCGCAAACTTCCTCACTTTTGCTTGGTAACAATGTGGCTGTGGATTTGGTGAGGAAAGATCTTTTGCCCAGAATGTTATGTAAAACAAAAAACCTTGGACGCCAAGTACATTTGCACTCACATACTTGACAAACTCAAGTCTTGTTCCGGTTTCTTCGTTTTCTTCGTCAATGGCAGTCTCTATGAGCAGTTTCATTAACTCATTATTGTTCATTTGATCATCAAAATCATTTCCCCAATCGAAATTCACGGCAGGGAAGTTGTAGTCAACATTTACTCCAATCAACATCGTAACCCTAAGATGATCCATATAAATTAATTACAAGGATGCAACAAAAACAAACAAATTGCACATACATCTGATTCTAAGGATCATCATAAAAACTAGATCAAAGGCTATGGAATATATATCACCTCGCTGTTTTTAAATTGATCCTCAAAGATCATTCGCTGTCTCGCATATTCCGGATCGTCCCAGTTTCCTCTTCGGAGAATTCGATTTTCGGGTTTTACCTCAGAATCCGGATCCGTATCTGTCTTCTGCTTCTTCAGTGGCGGAGAAACGAACTCTGTCGAATCTCCAAACTTTGTGATATCGGAATCACCAGCCTCGTTCGAAACCCTAGACATGAGAAAATTATACGAGACTACAAATGTTTATTCTATTAAAAACTTATTATATTTGTTTATTTATTTTTAATATTATGTTATAATATATTATTACATATAGGGTTATTGGGGCCAAAGGCTTGATTATTAATCGATCACTATGACAAAGCCTGCTGGGCCGTGCTTGTTGTTCATCAATCTGTTGCTGAGGCAGGTTCGTAGTAATCAAGCTGCAATTTCTTCGCTTGGCGACGTAAGAGTATGGCCGCTGAAGACGTGGAGACGATTGATTTCGTCCTGAAAAGTGACGAGCGTGTCTAGTCGTCTGCATGTCTTTGTTTCCTGATGATAGAGCCAATCTAGGATGCTCTGGAGGAGTTCGTCAATGCTAGAGGTTTCCTTAGCCCCGTGGTGGTTTCGATAATGAGAGGCGCTAGTGGAGCTACTTGCGTGTCGTGTATCCTAGCTAGAAACGGTCTCTCCTCCTTTTCTTTTAATGTCGACGTCCTCTACATGAGTTACAAGTAGTACTTACTGCTGGTGATGGTGTTCATGCAATTGTCGTAGGCAACTGATGTTAAGACAAATCTTCATAGCGACTTCACAGGCGCCAATTCTCAAACCTATCTTATTATATTAAGTATAGTATTCAAAGTTAGTAATTCATCTGATCATAACACGTATCAAATTTATAGATCTTAAATTTTGATACATATAAACAAATTTCTTTTTATTTATTTAGAAAAAACATTTATAAAAAGTTATATTATTTTTATAAGAATATTATAGTATATATCTTATTTAAACAATTTTTAGAAAGTAAAGAAGATAATTATAAGATAACTATATGTATTTTATTAAACAGAAAATAGAAATTAAAAAATCATTCACTGATTCTAATTTACAACTACAAATTCTATTAAAAATTTTATAAAAAATGATTACTTTTTCCTTAGTTTTTAAAAAAAAAAACAATTTAAGAAATTTGACAATCTTATTATGTAAAATACAATAAATTAAGGAAATTTTATAATCAATTTTAACTATAGAAGAATAGGATTGCAAATACTCACCTCTATATAAATAACTAGATAGTCTTCTATTTTCTCACCAAACAAATACAAACAATTTCATTTGGCATGTATTCATTTAAAAATAAATCATTTGACATGGAAATTATCTAATAAAAATGACAAGTTATTAAGATTAAGTTAATTGGACAAATTATAGTTATTATTGTAATATAAAAACTTTTTTTGCTAAATAGAACCAAAATGTTTTTGAATAAATATTGACTGCATGATTCGGCTATTGCTAGTATCGATGAATTATGAATCTTTCCATTTGTCGTTTCAGGATTTCAATAACCAAACTTTAATTAGAACCGTCTAATTTTATAAAGTCAACTACTTATAAGTCTAGTTACATTAATAGATAACAATGGCATAACATGACATTAAGTTACTTGAAAGTAAAATGTTCGAGATCAAATGTCTTGGCACTGGAAAAGCCCACGGAGTTGAAGTCGTTGTTTGAGCGACATAACTCACAAGTCATGTCTTACCATAGATTCAACTCAAGAAGCAAAATGCATAATCTGTACAATAGATAGATATGTAAGAATCTTATAATATCTTCAACCACAATGTAATGATTTTTGAATTTTGTTATAATCTATATGTTGTATTTTTATCTAACATAAGTTAATTTCAGGATCCGCCTCCGAGATGGGATTGGAGTGGCTATGCGGGGATTGTTAGTAATGTACTAAATCAAAAAGACGATCGTAAGTGCAAATTACATTAAGTATCATTCGTATAGTTTAATATTATTGGGCCATTTTTAATACTTTTGTTAATATCATGGCCGGGATCACAATAATGGTTTATGATTATTATATTTTTTTTAGCGAATTGTTGGGCCATTTAATTTATTCGAGCCATTGAAGCATTATTCAATATCGGCAGAAGACTTGATGAACAACGCTCATTCTCCATTCAACATTTGGCCAACAATGTGAAAATTAGGAAGTATGGGTTAGAAGATACTTCAACTCTAGCAGATTTTGTGGTTCAAAATGGAATACTAAAAGAAGGAGAGTGCTTATACACTGGTACCCGAAGACCTTGTGACCACGACAACTTAAGAATTTAGACTTATGTATGTAGTTATTAGATATATAATTATAATAAATGGTTTATTTCAATGTCATTTTTTTGTAGCCCACAGTAGACAATCAATTACTTGGTCATCATCGACGAGGTTGATGATGATGACCTTGTGAGGCTAGTGTGGAGGCATCATGTGGTTGGAGTTATACCACAATTGAGTGATTTTAGACCACATGAATAAGTGAGTACAAAATTTAATACATGTTCTCTTAAGATAATGTAAAAGTTTTCCTTAACAAACAGGAAAATATCGACCAACAAGAGCAATACAAGGAGCAATCAATTCCATGATGTGTTTATTGTTGGCTATGATGCAGACATGTTTGTTGAGAAGTATTACTGGATGATCCAAAATAGTTGGGGAAGAAAATGGGCGCAAAGAGGATTTGGTTGATTTCATAGGGAACATAAAAGAGGGAGGCAATCCTTGTTTGTGCAGGTTTACTATGGAAAAAAAGAAAAGATTTCGAGAGAAAAAGAAGTAAAATCTTTTTTAGAAATTTCATGTGATGAAGATGTTGAGTTTCAATAGGAAGAGGAGATACATTTACCACAAAAAAATACATTTACCACATAAAAAAAAACATTGTAAATGTTTTAGGCTTTTAGCTTTCGAAAAAAATGGTTGAACACTGGTAGTTTTCTATTCACATTTAGACTGCAAATGGTTGTTTTAAATTGAATGATTGAAAAATATTAGATTGAAAAAAGTTGAGCTGAATCTTATTCAACTCATTCCTCTGCAAAAATGTAGATAAATAAGTTGAACATTTTTTCTTTATAATTTGTTCATTTTTTCAGTTATTTAAGTTGAATGGCTTGAATTGTTTTTTTCAAGTCTTTCAACTCAAATGGTAAAAAATTGGTTGAATGTTATCAACTCTTCCAATTTCTTCAGTTACGTCAACCATTTGGACTAAGTTGGTTATTTCAAGATGAATAGTTGGAAAATACTAAGTTGGAAAAATTTGAGTAGAATACCATTTAGTCCATGCCTCGGAAAACATATAGTTTAATGAGTTGAATATTTTTGACAGTATAATTCGTTCAATCTTTCAGTTTTTAAAGTTGAATGAATTGAATCATTTTTTTAAGTCTTTCATCTTAAAGAGTAAAAAGTGAGATGAATGTTCATTGAACTTCTCAATTTAAGTAAACTATTTGCACCATTAGTTTTTGGAAAAACAAAACATATTTCGGATCAAGAGCATGTTACTAGGGGTTTAAAGTCAAAAGACATTTTGAACTACTTAACAAAAGAAACTCGGTCCTAAATTTATTTACTAACATTATTAGCTCTGTTACTTATTGCGTCAAATTTAACCAAAACCAAAACGTCACTACTGTACCTCTCCCAAAACTTACTTTAACAAAATGATCCCAGATTACTCTAAGCTAGAAGGCTTCAATGTCTATATCTATATCTAGAGAAAACAGTAGTGTGGCAAAGACAATCAATTACAACATTTTGTTCGGAAATTACATAAGACAAAAGTCATAACTCATAAGATAAGACCAGCAGTTATGGCTTGAAAACTAACAAATTTAGTTCAAAGTTAAAATATTCATAAGGAAGATCTCTCGACACATGAAGCCCATGGAGCTGAAGTCATCAGCTGTATGCATCAAAGGAAAGTTAAGGTAAGTTCTATTAATTTTGTATATAGACAACACGACTCACATGTCATACTAGATCCCAAGTTGTAAAGCCAATAGAGAAAAAGATGGCACTTTTAATTTTTGGATAAAAATCATACTCCATCAACATCATTCTTCTGTGGGCCTTAGCCTAACCATCCGGACCGAAACCTTCTCAAAAAAACTTGCGCATCTTTGCTTGGTAAAGTTTAGGCTCTGGATTTGGTGAGGAAAGATCTTTGGCCCAAAATGTGATATAAAACATATAACCCTTGCACGGCATTACATTTGCACTGACATAATCCACAAACTCAAGTTTTGTATCCTGGAAAACAAAAACATAAGTATAACTAAATTAAGAAGAGAGCTGAGTTTATGTAAGACCAAGCTCTTACATAATCGTCGTCGTGATCCCTCATAGCTGCGTCTATGAGCAGAGTACGCAACTCCAAATTGCTCCGTGTATAATCAAGATCTCCTTCTCCTGCCCACTCGAATTTCATGGCGAAGAACTTGTAGTCAAAACTATCCCACTCCACATCAAAACCCTAAAAACAAATAATTGAGCAAGAACAAAATAAAGTTATGAGTACAAATACAAGAGAAGCACGATTAAGCATGACAATAACAGAGTTCACGTAAACGATATCTAATTCTTAGCTAATACGTAATGGAATAGATATTTATACCTCACTGTCTTCAAATTGATCGTCAAAGACCTGACGTTGTCTCACATATTCAGGATCACTCAATTTGCCGTAGCGGAGCATCCTATCGCCAGCTGGACAAAGCCCTGGTAGGACCATCGCATCCAAATCTGTCTTCTCCGCATTGATTTTCGGCTTCTTCGGCAGTGGAGGATTGAAACCTGTCGAATCTCCAGCCTTGCTCAAATCAGTATCAACTTCACAAGCCATTCTCAAACCCTAGATCCCCCTTTTCTTGTTTTTCTTTTTCTCTTGCGGAGCTTTTTGTGTGTTTGTAGCGAGTAGAACTCGACGGGTCCGTTTTATTATGAACCGTCGGAATAGATCGGTTCGGTTCTATTAGAATTCGGATCGTGTTTGGTTTTCGAACCAGAAACTCCTACCAAACCCAAATTATCCGATCAATTTAACAAAACCAAAACAATCCACAAAATAAAACAAAAAGACACGATCTATTTTCACATGATAGAAGTATCACATAATGCCCACATAATAAAGTCAATAATACTATGTCCTAAAGTTAGATACCCCCGAATCAAGACCTCAAAATACACATAAATTAATTAATTTAATCGGTTTACGATCTAAACTGATCCTAAACCACTTCAAAACAAAATAATAAAATAACACTTTATTAAATTAAAGAAAATTGAAGATATGTCTTGTCTCTCATAGACTTCTCCGTGTCTTGAAGCCGCATCAACCGAAATAAAAATTTAACTCAAACTGAAATTAGAAAAACCATCATCATAAATACTGAGTTAAAGTAAATACCAGGATTCTACATCTCCCAACTCATGTCCTAAAAAGTCCAAGTTTATATATGTTAGCCATATAACTAAAAATGATAGAATTAGGTCAGCTTGTCACCTGGTTTACATGAATGATCGAGCAAACAATAATAGTTTTTGAATTTGTCCACATCGTCGAAGCCCACAATAAGAACCGCATGAATTTGCAGTTTCCATATTGTTCTAAAGACTCGGGGTGGTAAATTCCATGTGTTGACAAACAATGTGCTATTTGTAATAAAACTAGTTACTATAGAACATTAACAAAAGACAATTCAGTTATGTAAATCACATGTCTTTGGTCATCTAAGTCACCTTATAACTTGAGTGAAGGATTAAGGTTACATGAGATAAGACAAGGAATCGAGAACAAAAAGAAAAGACTTAACAAGAAAACCTGAGATGAGAAGTAACCAATTCTTGATTAACTTCCATATCTCATAAATGGGATACGTAATATCATGAAAACTTTTTATTTCATATGTATATACTATAAAGAAATAGAATTTCATATGTATGTCATGTCCCTTTGACATAGTTTTAGATATGCCATAAAAAGTTTCTAGCTCCTCTCATTCTTTAATTTGCGAAAACTCGAAATCGCAAGATATAATGCATCTCAAGAATTATAATATTCTTGTATGACCACTTGAGAGGGAAAGGAAAACTATGTGGTTCCGTTCTAGCCTTATCGTCATGAATGAAATCGAATCTTACAATGTTAAGAATCAAGAATCAAAGAGAGCTTTATCCTCAATTCCACGAAATTCTGAAATCTCAAGCTTGTGGCCAAGAAGATTGATTAGTGAAGCAGCCACGTGGGGCTCAACAAAATTTTAAAGCCATAGTTTTGCATTCCTTCCTTCCTAAAAGATTATTGGTGGCCCAATTTTGATCTCAAGAGCCGTTATTCTTATATCACAATACAAGGTTATCATCATTTGAACATTACGTGATTCACGTACCGACACATTATATGTATGTAAGATGCCTATTCGCATCAAGTTCCGCAACTGGCTCGTACTGTCCTATTATTGGAATATATGTAACAATGCAAAGATTTTCCTTATATGGCAGAATCCAATTCCTTACACACTTTGTTATTTTAATGGTTAGAAACGTCATTTTTTATCATGATGTTCAACAATGTTTCTGTAGATAGACAGTGAAGAATTTAATGATTGATTTACCTTAATTCTAAATTTCTTTAATTGATTATAGAGTTGTTCTAAGATCCATATCTCAAATTTACGCAATCTCCTGTATTTTTACACTTGTAAGTTGTAACTAGCTAATTCAGTTGACAATCACGCCTAACATTTATTAACAGTTGCATATCATTGTAAGAATTTCGTTTGAAAAGTTAAGGCTTGACATTACACACGATTCAGACTCGTCATCGCTTTTTAATTTGTGGCAGATACAAATACAATATTCTTAGCCTATAAAATATGCCTTCTTCAAATTTTTAAATTAATTATTATGTCTTGGCGCATGTTCTGCATAAATAGTTATATATTCTTTCTTTTTTCCTTTACACCATAAAAAATCATCTATATTCAGTGCACGTGTATTCATTTCTAGATGCATATATGTATACAAAATTATATAAATATGAATTGGGAAAAAGGAGAAATCCAAATGTTGCTGATTTTTATTATAAAATATAAATATCTCTTAGATGCATGTTTACAAAATAGGTAACCGCATAATCTATCTTTTGAAAACTTAGATAGATAGACATATATAGTAATAAACTCATACATACATTTTTGTATATGTTTTTTTTACCTTTTTTTGTTCACATTAATAAGTTTCTCAGAACCTAAGTCATTTGCAATTCCATTTATTTTGAAGTCAAAGCCATAAAGCTCCAGCGCGCTTAAGCATTGGAACAAGGGAGCGGTTGAGATGGAGACTCATGACTTGATTGGCTCCACCAACAAGCTGCCCTCCTATGAACACCACTGGCACTGTCGGGCTGCACCCGAGCTGAGCCAATGCATGCTCTATCTCCTTTCCTCTGCTAATCTCATCGAGTTCATAGATCGTCGGGTTCACGCCAAGGTCTAAGAAGAGAGTCTTGATTGTGTGAGACATGCAGCAAGAGTTCTTGCTAAAGATCACTACCGACTTCTCGGAGATCATCTTTTGTAGATTCTCCATTAGTAATATAACGTGATAGATATTTGAAAACTGTCTTGCAAAGGAGAAAAATAGGTGTGTTTGGTCAAAATGCTAGATTAGAGATGAATATGGGAAAACTAGATAACTTATAGAGAGATTATTGATATATTTGGGTGAAAATGAGAAGTGACTCTGTGTTTTTGTGTTTGATGGAGTGAAGTGGGTAAGGTCCTTTATATATAGCTTTCTAAAGTACGTAACCTTTCTTATTACGTTGCCTTTTTCTACGAGAATCAACTTTAGCACAAATATGAAATATCTCAAATTGTAAGTAAAGAAATAAAAGAACACAATTTTAAATGATGAAAATTAAGATAGTCGAAGTATTCCGAAAGAATCTGAGGATATTATCGGTTCACACGTCTTGACTCTTTGAGTCTTTTTCCCTCTTGCAGCTAAAGAATAAAACTATCAACTAATTTGGTAAAACGTACAGAAAACAAAATCTCTCTTTGATATATATGAGGAATAATTGATACGGACGAATAATGTCATGTTTCATTAGTACGGCCTTCATTGTGAAAACCACTGATAAAAAGCAGAAATGAGTTTTATCTCTGCTAAACTCGTTTGACTTATAAAATTTCAAAATTCCGAAATATGTTTTTAGTTTCAAATAAAGTTGAAAATTGCTAATAGTGTTTACTCCGGATTTCATTTTGGCTCATTTAGGCTTGTGATAATAATTTTTGGTTTTGAGAATGTTACTTTCAATCTAAATATGTCGTCAGGAATGCGTCAAAAATATCCAACACATTATCGACATATAAATGTCTTGACGCCTATATACGAAAAGATTTCATGTTATCGTGAAGTCGTCGTTAATTGAAATTATCGGATTTCGTGTACTATACTAATATAGTATTCAAAATTAATTGAAATATTTCTTACAGTATTTTTGAGTCTAATAAGAAATTATTAATAATATAGCAATTATTTTTTGTAACGGTTATGTGTACATGATATATGGAAAAATATTTCGATATCTAATATGCTTTCAATCATACTTTATAGTATTTCATAGTGTATGTGTTCTGCTGAAAATCGGGTAAAAATCATTGGATAGCTTGGACATAGTTTTAGATACGCCTTGGACATAGTTTTAGATACGCCAAAAAGAGTTGCAAGCTTCAGTGTTTGAGAAAACTCGAGAGAGTATGAGATAATATCTCAAGAATTGTTTTTTTATAACCACTTGAGAGAAAAAGGCAAACTTTGTGGTTCCGTTTTAGCCTTACCGTCATGCATGAAATCGAATCTTGCAATGTCAAAGAATAAAACAAAATTGAACTTTATTCCCTATTCGATGAATAAGATTGCTAGAAATTCAAGCTCGTGCCCAACAAGATGGATATGATAGTATGATAGTGAAGCAACCACGTATATATATATCCTAAAACCAAAAATATACAAAAAATGTAAAATATTAGTTTTTTTTTTGTTTTTCTCTTCAAAATAGTATTAATGGTGGCCCATTTCGATCTCAAGAGTCACTTATTGTTACATCACAATACAAGGTTATCATCATTTTCAGTGTACGTGATTCATGTACCGACACATACATTATGTAATATGCCAAATCACATCTTATTCTGCAACTTGCCCGTACCGTCCTAGAGCATGGAATATATGTAACAATGCAACGTGTTCCTCTTATGGTAGAATCCAATTCTTTACACACTTTGTTGTTTTAATGGTTAGTAGCGTCATTTTCTACCATGATGTTGAACAATAACGCCCACAACTTTCTTAAATGGATAGAGAAGAATTTAATATTTAGTTTACATCTATTCAAAATTTTCTTTAATTAAAGATAGATTGTTTAAAAAAAAAAAAGATAGACAGATGACACAGATCTGCTTCATTCATATGATCATATCACTAATTTACGAAAGCCGCAGGCCCGCAGCAAAAGTTTTACTTGTAACTAGTTAAATAAGTAAATAACATCAGATCCTAACATTTAAATCCTAAGATAAACTTTTTTTTTCTTGTAACAAACCCTTATTAGTGTAAGAATTTTTCTTTATAAAAAGTTAGATATCTTTCTAAGTCCATTATGTGAAATTACTCGTATGAACCAATTCCCATAATTAAGGCTTTACATTCTATTACCTATTAAAACAATAAAACCATATATAAGAAAGTATTTATATTTCTGCCTTTAGCTAAACTTAAATATGTATATGCTGGAAATCTCTTATTAGATAGTATTATTTTCTATAATTGATATATATGATTTTCAACGAACCATCAATTAACAGGTTAAACATCTGGTTATTCGAACTATTATGTTTAGTAGTAAGTTGTCTCTGAATATATATTTGTACGAAGGAATCGATTAAACACCATAAGAACGATCTGAATAATTGCGATTAAATTAGACAGAAGCTTTATTTACAATAACACGATTAATAATGGAAACAAGAAAAATAAATAATGATAAGATATGTTCTTTCTCTTTACACCATGAAATAAAGTTATTTGCAAATGCGTACATTTTCAATAACGTCGACGCATGTGATCTTAGATCTATGCATGCATGAAATATATAAATAGAGGGCACATTGGAAAGGAGAAATCCAAGAGTAGCTGAATTTATTATAATAGAACCAGTGTTTACAAAATAGGCAACCGGATAATCTATCTTTTTAAAACTTAGATAGACATAGCATTAACTCATACATACATTCTTGTGTATGTTTTCTTTGTTCACTTTAATTATAGTAACTTAATTGCATTATATATTTGAAATTACATTTATTTTGAAGTTAAAGCCATAATGCTCCAGCACGTTTAAGCATAGGAACAAGGGAGCGGTTGAGATGGAGACTCATGACTTGATTGGCTCCACCAACAAGCTGCCCTCCAATGAACACCACCGGAACGGTCGGGCTGCATCCGAGCTGAGCCAATGCTTGCTCTATCTCCCTTCCTATGTTGATCTCGTCGAGCTCATAGATAGTCGGGTTCACGCCAAAGTCTAAGAAGAGAGTCTTAATTGTATGAGACATGCAGCATGAGTTCTTGCTAAAAATTACTACCGACTTCTCAGAGATCATCTTCTGTAGGTTCTCCATTGTTTTTGTAAATTTTCTGAAGAAAGTGATTCACGGAGGATGCAAATGTGTGTCTTTTGACTGAAATAAGAGACTATACTACAAAAAAGTGTAGAGAGCTTATAATCTTTGGGTGAAGATAAGAGATAATTTTGAGTTTGTGTTTGATGTAGTGAAGGGTCTCCAAGGGTCCTTTATATATAGCTTTTTAAAGTACGTAACTTTCATATTACGGGTCTAAATCTAATGTAGCCTTTTTCAAAGAGAATCAACTTTAGGACATAATAAATATCTCGAATAATAAATAAAAAATACACACAAAATTAAAATTTAGATAGTGGGAATATCTCAAAGAATTAGAGCCTAATAAGGAGGGTTCATCCTTCTTGCCTCTTTGCATCTTGCAGCTAAAGAATTAAAAAAAAATGTAACTCTCAATTAATTGGGTAACTAATAAATCTTAGATGAGCATACTATAAGCTTGCTGGAGCATTATGGCTTTAACTTCAATCTAAATCTCTGAAACAAAAATAATAAAGGAAGAGGATGATGAGCAATGCAATATTTACTTTGTTTAATGATTATGGATCATCCCAGCCAAAAAAAAAAAAA
>Ga0041059_1000828_pt1 | contig 24312 bp, 11 predicted proteins | sample AraColnosormetaG_FD_56232 | JGI IMG/M metagenome (GOLD analysis project Ga0041059, IMG submission 56232) | Arabidopsis roots microbial communities from North Carolina, USA - Col MF nosort | ecosystem: Host-associated > Plants > Roots > Unclassified | place: USA: North Carolina | collected... | reverse complement strand
AAAAAAAAAAAAGAGAATCAGAAAAAACATATAAAGTAGTCAAATCTCTTTGTAAACTAATAATGATTAATTTCTCGATAAAATATTACTTTTATAAATTAATAAAAATTTCCAGACTCAATATTATTAATTTATAAAGGTTTTAGTATTGTATCTTTATGTTTTAATTAGGTAAAATCTAGGAGAAAGGAGACAAAAAAAAGTCTTGGTCCTCTCTAATTCAGCAATTTAGATAAGTCTGTTGCAGAGAATACCATAATTTTCTTGTTTGCTAGCATAAAGCACAATTTGTGTATACTCTTTCGTTTTGTTAGTTATCAGCAGCCTTTTGAATTTTTAAATATACCTTTAATTAAAACTGAACGAATTTCTAATACCCAATAAGAACGCTTTTGTAATCGACTTGGTATGGAAACATGAGTTGGGCTGATTCTCAAACTAGACTTCTCATAACGTTAAAACCTTATTAAAACACGAGTTGGGCTGATTTTCAAATATTAGGCTTAACATTAAAACATGAGTTGGACTGATTTTCATGGATTGGACTTAACGTTTAAACCTCACATGGACATATAGATCTAAAGCTCTTTAATAATAAGATGTTCAAGAATAATTAATGGAAAAATAATTCCTTGCAAGACTTTGATAGCCACCAAAATAGGTAATCTAACATAGAAAAAACAATCCATCTTGCTGACCAAAAAAACAAAATCCATATTGAAGAAGGTATCTTATAATATTTATTTTATAAGATTTCATGCCTAGAGACATGTAAACATTTATATTATCTACTTATTTTGTAGTGGGATGTATCAAAAAAATTAAGTGTACAAAGAAAGAATGAACTTTAGATGATAGAAACAATTAATAGAAATTTAAGATATATTTCCAAATAGATGATACTACCTAGTGTTATTATATCTTATACAATCATACATTATATTCTTTTTGAGTGAGATGGATTTAAAATTCTAATTTTATCATCTTGATTTTCTTTTAATCTAAAAATGTTAATGGTAATCTATATTTTTTTCCATGTTATTTTATATTTACATTTAGATATATATCTATAGCCAAGTTTTTTATGTTTGTTTTTAAATTAAGCTAATCATAAAAAGATTATTTACTAAATGAATAACAAAAATTGTCACACAAAATAATTATAAATACTACATATTGATGTCTTTATTCAAAAAAGTTCTTAGACCCCAAAAAATGAATTATCTCATAATTTTTATGTTAATTACTACTATGCATTTTGAGCTAAATCAAGCAACACATTGCAAAAATCATGTAGTAATTCATAACGAGCTGAGTCCTGGTATTATTCTGAACATTGCATGCCGAAAGGGTAGCATAGACGATAAACCTACAAGATTTCACAAACTAAACTTTAAAGATCCTTCTTATGTCATTGAATTCGAGGATAATTATCCTAATGATGAAACTTGGTATTGTTTGCTTAGTCACGGAACTAGACCAAAATATTGGTATGATATTCAAGTATATCGTCAAGGCATTCAACCAAAATGTAATCAGTTGCGCTTATGGATTGCAAGAATGGATGGAATTTGGTTTACAAGAAGATATGAAAGTCCACCAGGGCACGTACTTGATTGGAAAATCTAGTAATGTTCTCGTGCTTTTATTTTCCCTATAATTAACTAATGTTTATGCTAGTGGTTTTTGTTTTGTGTCATAATAAGTAATACGCCATAAAAGCTAATTAAGTCATCAACATAAATTGGTGGTAGAATATATGGCAAAATGTTATATCAAAATATGTGTCCATTTGATGTCTATGTATTTCAACATTTTAAATAATAAGACAATATACTTCTATATAAACTTTTTAAAAACATGTCTGCATCTGTATGAATTTTTTTTCTCCGCCAACTTTTCATAAAAGCTAATTAAGTCATTACAACACTGACATTTAGAAATCACAAGAGATAGTAAAAGGGGAATTTTGACATTTAACCTTTTTAGTTAGAAGATCTGCTACGTGGTTTTCACTTCTACGAGTAAACTTGAAGCTATATGAGCTAATAGTCAAAGAATTAATATCATCCAAATACGATATGAATCATCAGCTAGGTTGGAACTTCCGGCTTGAGCTAGTAGCCAGGGGTTGGATGAAACTGTTTCCTTACATTTTCCATGTACCGATAGAGGGATAGGGAATCACCACAGAAGATGACATTGTTGTAATTAAGACGTCTGAGATGGAAAAGATCAGCTCTAAACGCATTGACCTCTGCATCAAGAACTGAATTAGCAGGGTCAACGGATGAAAAGCCTCGGAGTATACTTGTTCAGTTTTTCCTTCATTTCCTTGCACATTAAGTAGAACCCATCCTATTCCTGCCCTTGAATTCGGATCATTCCATGAAGCATCTGTACAACACACAAAGGATAAAGTATGTTGCAGAATTGCTTGTTGGGTAAGCAGTATTTGTTTGTTATTCTCATGCTTCAGAAGATATGCATTGGAGTCATTATGATTTTTTTTTTAAACTAGAAACTGCATCTTTTGAAAATCTTTCAACTTTCTTTATCTTATCGCTAGTTTTCGTAAGAAAAAAAAATGTTACAAACTTACAATCATTTGGAAGACAGTGATTATAAGGGACGGAAGATGAAACGTGAGGGTATGTATATAGCATCATTGATCTCCCTTTTCATTTCTTGTCTTATTGTTTCTACATTGTTATTTTAAACCCATAAAATTATTTTTCATACTTCATAGTAAACATTTAGATTTATAGTTTATTCAAAAATAAGTAATTTAAAATTACATAATTTATAATATTAACTAATAGACAAATTAAATTAACATTCATAATTTTTTCTCCATATATTCAAGTAGAATTTATTTTATTCTATCTTTAATAAGATCAATTTTTTCACATATCGGCTTATATTTAATTTTTGTTTACTTAATTTTCTTCTTCATCGACTTATTTTAAACGTAACATTAGATTTTCGTTTTGGCTAGTCAAATTATAAAATAGTCGATTTGATCACAGGCGAAGTTCAATTATCCTTCCAAAATTTGGTATACTGCTTCATGATGGCAAATCATATTGTTCCAATTTATGAAGTCAAGAATGAGCGACCCTTTACGAGTCAAGCAATCGGTACAACTATTGCACCCCATGCGATGAAACTGGCTATTCAGATGAAACAAGATGCCTTAGCAGCAGGGATAAAAACTGTTGTTTTTGTTTTCTTTTTTGCAACAAATTCCTATTATTTCAGAATTTTCGTTTCTTTTTGAACATGACTTATTTTTTTTATCTTTATTAAGTTAAACATGGCAGTTTGTACGAATATTTCTTTTGATATCTACGCTAGAAGCTGATTCTAGATATTGTTTTGTTGATGTAACTAGGTTTCTCTTTGGTTGACTTTCAGGTTTGGACAGTTACAGTGCTTGAGAAACAAACTAAGTAAAAAACAAATGAGACTGTAGATGTAGATTCTGGAACAGGTGGATGTTGGGATCATGAAGTTGCATCATTAGACGACTTAGCTGCTAACAAGGACGCGTGAGCTGAAGTGGTAGAGTTGGAGTTGAAGGGGTGATGAGCCAAGGATTGTTATTGAATGGGCGGTGAGATAAAAGCAAAAGAAGTTGTGACGGTTTAGTGAATAGTTTTCACAACAACTAAGGAAAAATATAGGCTTGACGAGCAAATAATTTCTCTAGAATTTGATTTTTGGAGATTCTAGGTCCAGGGTTTTCGGTTAGTATATGTATTCTAGAGCTGGTAAGGAGCCGCAGTTAGCACTCTAGAATATTGTCATACGATTTTAAACTGTGAAGCTAACAAAATAATTTAGAAGATGAATATATTTGAACTTTCTTTATCTTTAATAGTGTGCAAGAAAAATAAAAATAAAAGAGTTATGCTTACTTTGTTCTTAATCGGAATTGATTATTTAGGTAGAATAAAATTAAGTAATTTCAAGAAAATAAGAATCGTTGTAAAATATCACTTATCAACAAGAACAAGTACAAACTGCTGGATTTGACGCTTTCACTGTGTGTGGAATCCTCTATACCTTCTCAAAAACAACCAAAAACTAAAATCACCATTCATGTCTTTTAATAACTAAAATCTTTTACAAAAGATAAAACCCCAAAAATCAAAAATCAAAAACTATAAAAGCCATTTAAAAACCCACAACCATTATTTATGGCCTACATGTTAATATGTTATGCTCACATTTATGCATATATAAGTCACACCTATACATATATAAAGACGTATATCCTACTATAAGTGTGTACTATGATACCAAACATTTGTAAGAGAAAATGAAAAGGAAAAAAGAAAATTTGGTCAACAGAATATCAATTAGTTGTATTAATATAGTGTGGTGCATAGATAGATAAAAATGTTTGAAGAAGAGAGAACAGCGAAGAAACAGAAGACAAGAGACGGTTTGAAAGACCGAACTGATGCAATTGCAAAGTGCAACCACAAAACATTCACACTCGTGCTATCTCGGGAACATCTCATGTCTTTATATTCTCTCATAATTAATAATATCAGAAGTAAACTCTGTGTCAATATAATTTGGACTTTTATCCTAAGATCATCGAGTTCACACATTAATTACGACCAACAGATTTTCACTTTCAAACCCACGATCTTTGACCCATATTCACATGTTTGATATTGCAATAAGCAAATAGTTTGAAACTAGTAATCAATGTTACAATACAAGTAATATTGATTGTTATTGTATATCTACTGAAATTGTTTCATTTGGTTAAGATTCTCAATCTCGAGAAAAATGTCATTGAAAAAATAAAAACTAGGTCTTTTCTCTAACTACGTCAATGTGATTTTACATATACAACGAATTAGAAACAATTTAACCGAATTAAAAGGAAAAAAAAAAGTTGATTAAATATATTAGTTTTATTGGGTCGGTAGACTAACTCAGCTTAAAAGGATATTGAACTGATTAGTTTATACAATTTATTTTTAAATAAGTTTCAATCTGATTTGTTCAGATTTTCATTCTTATTATACATCCCATGACAATTAGCAACATATAAATAGTCTATAGAGGACCATATAATAGTTTTTTGTATCATGGTTACAAAGGCGAGAAAGAAAAAAGGTATTTCAATATTGTTTTCTTTTCTGATAAAAGAATATTTCAATATTGTTACAATCCCATGATCGACTTCCTTAACATTCCAACTCAAAAAAGAAAAACAATTATGTATTTTGTTTTGTTAAAAAGCATGTGTTAGAAACGTATATATGCATGATTAAGAACATAAATATGGTTTAAAAAAAACATATATGTGAAAACAATATATATATTTTTAAAAGCAGCAAATAAAAATTGAAATCTTTATACAAACCAGTAAAATACACATTTACATGTAGATGAATTATGAAATTGGAATTACCATTCCCAAGTAATATGTTTCTGAAACGGAGCCGACATGGAGACGAGACCACCAAAGCAAGTGCTGTCTTAGATCACAACTATCTCCTTTCCCAAAGCCATCAATATATTATCCCCACAACACCTAATTGTTTTATCAATATATAACCTCTCTCCGTAAATAGGTATACACACACATAATTATCGGTATTCGAAGTTTGAGAGGTAGAGAACAAGCATCTATATCCTTGATTTATGTATGTACTCAAGGATAAAGAGGATTAATTAGTTTGTGTCTTGGGGACCAATAGCTTCACGTACTATTTAAATTTCGAAATTTTATACCAGTACTTTATATATCCGATACTAGAGGGGATTTAGTGACATAATAGAAACATATGTATATTCGTAACCTGCATGCATGCATGGAGACGTTGTGGTACTTTATGATTGTTAAATCTTACAAACGGAATTATTATTATTTAATTTTAACGAACGACTTTTGATTATAACTGAGAAAAATAATTAAATTCTTTTATAATTTTTTTTTATAAATAAGTTACGCTAAACAACTTCACTCTAGATAGTAGACACCATTGAAGCGGTTGCTAAATGCTAATGATATCGGTCCGGTGATAGGCATTGCTTGTGATCCATAAAATTTCAATACAGTAAATATGTAATGATCTGGTGGTTTTCTTTTTTTCCTTGAAAGTTTAATCTTGTGTTATTTGATGTTTCCAATTCATGTGAGACCATCCTACACGAAATAAACTTTCTAATCACTATATGTTAGTTAAACACGATTATACATATTTATCTCCAATTCCTATTCTTGAATTTTAAGATATAATATTTCTCACCCTGAATCTTAAGTACAAGGATCTAATATTTGACTTTAAAGTGCATAACATACATACATATCAACCATTGCGAGTCCCGAAGATGGTTTCTTTATTGCTTCTTCAACTTTCTTCTTAGGTCTTTTCTCCCTCTACCTTCTCCGTACCCTTTTCTTATCATAATGAATAATCTTCCACCGCTTCGTCACATCTCAAACGTTACATATATACATACATCTATATATATACACTCACACACTCATATATATATATATATCTATCTACACACTACTACTCACATCTCATCTCTCTCTAGCACATACCCATCAAACCATATAGATACGGTGCTTTTATTCTTGATCTTCTTCTTCTTCTTTGTCTTCTCCTCAGAGTCATGTCTAATCCAGCTTGTTCGAATCTCTTCAACAATGGATGTGACCATAATAGCTTCAACTATTCCACTTCTCTCTCTTACATTTACAACTCTCACGGTAGCTACTATTACTCTAATACCACAAACCCTAATTACATTAATCATACTCATACCACTTCCACTTCCCCTAACTCACCCCCACTAAGAGAAGCTCTTCCTCTTCTTAGCTTAAGCCCCATAAGGCACCAAGAACAACAAGACCAACACTATTTCATGGACACCCATCAAATTAGCTCTTCAAACTTTCTTGATGATCCTCTTGTGACTGTGGATCTTCATCTAGGGTTACCAAACTACGGTGTTGGTGAGAGCATTAGGAGCAATATTGCTCCTGATGCAACCACGGACGAGCAAGATCAAGATCATGACCGAGGAGTAGAAGTCACAGTTGAGTCCCACCTTGATGATGATGATGATCATCATGGAGATCTACACAGAGGTCATCACTATTGGATTCCTACTCCTTCTCAGATTTTGATTGGTCCTACACAGTTCACTTGTCCTCTTTGCTTCAAGACATTCAACAGATACAACAACATGCAGGTATGACACCATTAATTCAAGAATCAACTCTAAAGACTAAACTCATTTCAAGATTTGATTTTTATTGTTCTTGAATATAGATTTGAGTCTTGTTTTGTGGGTTTTTCTGTATTTTTGTTTGGGTCGTCTAAGTACAAACTCGTTATTGATTCATGGATCTTTAGGGGTATCATTAATAGTGGTAATTAACAAGTACTAGTACTTTTAGTAATTACTAGTCTACTACTATGGCTTGTTGTTTAGTAACTAGAGAATAATCACCTTTTAAAAATTTGATCGTACACGTCTAATCAGTTTCAGGGTGTTGAATGATGATGGCTATGTAAGAGCGACCTATCAACGGGGTTTAAGTCGGAAGATTTTCTTTTCTTTAACCAACAGTCTTTTTGTCAGACTGACTCTTTATAACCCTGAAATATGCTTTTAGTACACCTACATCTTTATTGTCTCTCTTGAATTTTGTGAACTCATAAAACCCCAAAAATATTTCTTAAAAAGCTAAGGCAGAAGATAAATGTCTAGCAGATTATTTCGGAATAGAGACGTTGTTTTGTTTAAATATATTCCGAAGATAGATACAGCTAAAATTTATTCCATGCCTAAAGAAATCTGTTGACATGAAATAATGAAAGCTAATGTTAATATCTACATCTCCAACTTCACTTAAAAGTGTTTAATATTTCACATTTATATCTTACACCCTTTTTTTTGTTAAAGCACATTTATATCTTACATAAGGTTGGATTATTATTTTTGTAACATGTTCCGCATGTGTTAAAATTATTTAGTTCACTTTTAAATAACAACATAACATTTAATGTTTAATGAAATAATTTTTGGAAAATATTACATAAGCTATAAATTTTAAAAAATAATTTTTTTTATAAATGCTTAATGTTGATAATAAGTTTGGCTTTAAATGTCGATGAAAAAATGATTTGACTACTATTCATAAACATATGTATATTTTTTCATATCTCTTAAACATATACACTTAAACCAATCTTACTTTTTGATTTTTGATCAAAAACAACCAATATTACTTTAAGACTGACATCTTTGTTGTATCCGTGATCTGAAAAACGTTTTATCATAGATGCACATGTGGGGACACGGCTCACAATACAGAAAGGGACCAGAATCCTTAAGAGGAACCCAACCAACAGGAATGCTAAGACTACCATGTTTCTGCTGTGCACCCGGTTGCAAGAACAACATTGACCACCCACGAGCCAAGCCTCTTAAGGACTTTCGAACCCTCCAAACACATTACAAACGTAAACATGGGTCTAAACCATTTGCTTGTCGTATGTGTGGTAAGGCCTTTGCAGTGAAAGGAGATTGGAGAACGCATGAGAAGAATTGTGGAAAGCTTTGGTATTGCTCTTGTGGCTCGGATTTTAAGCACAAGAGGTCGCTTAAGGACCATGTCAAGGCCTTTGGAAATGGTCATGTTCCTTGTGGGATTGATAGTTTTGGAGGAGATCATGAGGACTACTATGATGCTGCTTCTGATATCGAGCAATAAGATGATAGCAACAACAATGAGTGTTAATTAGGGGTTTTGTTTATTTTTCCTCTCATGCATTAGTTGATTGTATGCACGTGTTCTTTAGTTTTGTTCTTCGGATCTTTGTTTTATTTTGTTTTGAGCTGTTTTTTTTTTAATTACTAAGAAGTTAATTATCATCTAAAGATTTTCAACCGTTAGCTTGAGATACTTTTAAGTAATAGAACAAATTAAAGACTTGTGGTGCAAGCTTAAATCAAAATGGCAAAGAAATTAAAGCCTAATTTAAATATGTAATTTTCAATTCATTTTTGGAAAAAATGTCGAAAAAATCGTGAACTTTCAAATTTGGGACGAACAAAGCATAAACTTTTAAAATGCCATAAAAATCCTAAACTTTACTTTGACATTTTGAAAAATGACCAACTTTCGTTGACCAAGCCGTTTTGAACATGGGTTGTAGATATTTAGGTTTTGAAAATGCACCCATAGGGTTTGGTATCTCTCCCTGTTTTAATGTTCCAATGATTTATGAAGTTGTATCTGAAACCCAATTTTTCGCTTTGTATCTGCTTATTAGATAACATGAGGGTTTTAAATCTAACTAGCTCCCTCGTTAATTTATACTGGTTCAAAGTTTTGTAATTCTTAGTGAGACTCTAGCTATGTAGATACTTGATACTTTGACAATGAAAACACAATTTTGTTCATTTAGAACTCTTTTTAAAAGCTTATTCATTTAGAATCATATCTTTAGAGAGCTCAATTCTTTGACAAGTCTTTCTAAATCAACACTAGAGCTTCCTCCTACTTCAGTTGCAGCTCGTGCCTTCTATCCCATCTCCTTAGCCCGAGCACGCGCCTCGCCTCCACTCTCACCCATTGTGTCAGCGATAATCCGACCCATCTCATACGGGTCAGGCACAGTCTTACCCCCTTCACATACACTAACCGCCACACCCATATGCTCCACTACCAACCTCGCATCTACAAACTGGTCTGCTTCCATTGGCCATGCCAAGATCATTGTTCCGCTAGCCATCGCTTCCAGCACCGAGTTCCATCCACAATGGATTAAGAACCCGCCAACCGCCACATGACTCAACATAGCCACTTGAGGAGCCCACCCTCTCACAATCATTCCTCGACCTGCGACCCGATCCTCAAACCCATCCGGTATCGGGTCTTTCTTAACCACCCATACGAATCGGGTCATACTCTTCTCGAGACCAAGAGCCAGATCATCACACTGCTCTTTGGTTAACACCTTTTGACTTCCGAAGCAGATGTAGAGCACTGAATCATCTGGACATCCATCTAGCCAACTCAACAATGCCTTTGCGTCTACATTGGATACGGAATCTTCCTTACTTAACCCGACTGAAGAAAGCGGACCAACACCGAAAACGCGGTTCTCACTCACTTTCTGCTTCACATACTCCATGTAATCCTCTTCCAGACACTCACAAGTATTGAAAATACAACCATAACTCGAAAAATTCATGGTACTGTCTTTAACACTTTCAAGATCTTGCGATAATGGAGACTGAGGGATTAAAGACGGGAGATGCTCTGTTTTGAAAACAGGGGAGCGAGGAAGATCCGATAAACAGACAGGCTCAGTTGATTCAAAGAGATGAGGCTTGTCAGAGACAAAATGGAGAATCGAAGCTAAGAATGCTCCAGAACTGAAGAAAGCAAAGCGAGGAATACCAAGATCTTTGGTCCATCCAAGGAAGAAATCAGAAATGAGAGCGACCGGTGGATTTGGATGAGAACTTAACCAGTTGACGATAGGCTCTCGAAGCTGACGAAGAGAAGCCATGATCAAGGGATTTCCGTAACCACCTAGATCTTTAACGTTTTCAACCCCGGAAGGGATTAAAGGATGGTGAGGGAAAGGTAAAGTGACGACGGAAACAGCGGATGGATGAGCGGAGAGAAGAGGAGAGAGGTAAGGAAGGTTTTTAGGAGTGACGATGATGGAGACTGTGAGGCCACGAAGACAGAGTTGATGGGTTAAGTCGAGAAGAGGAAGCAAGTGGCCTTGTGCTGGATATGGAAACACCATGATGTGAGGTTTTAAACTGCCACGTATAGTTTCCGGTCGCGGCTGCGGCATTGCTCTGTTCATTTCTCGGTTGTTGTTTACGCTCGGTGGTGATATTATAGAATGATGTGTGTGTTAATGTACGATGATATGTGCATTGGCATTTTATATGTCTAGATTTTTTGTTGACCAAAAAAAAAACACGAGTCTAATTTTTTTTATCTTTTTTTGAAGTGTGTTATATACTTAAATTGATGAGATTATGTATGCCATGTGTATAGTTTCAATTTGGATCCAAAACGCGAAAAAAATATCAAGTTAGTTGTATCCTCTAAAGTCTAAACTAAATAGAAAGAAATCTACGTAAAACTAGAAACAAAAATTAAATGCAAAATAATGATTCATGAGAGTTGATTTTCATCTATATTTAACAATGACATTTTGTTCTAATTAAAAAAGAAATAATAATTGGTAAGTTTAATAATATATTATTTAGATATTCTATATATTTTAATTAATTTGAAGAAAAACTTCAATTAGAAAAAGTAAAAATATATGGAAAATCATAAAATTTCTTGTATTTATATTTGATGATGAGATCAAACAAAAGTAAAGAAAAAATAGTAAATTTTATTGTTAATTATTACTATTATTTTGTTATTATTTATTATTATTTTAATTTTTGTTTTTGTTGTTCTTTAACAAAACAAAAAAAAATATTGTTTGGTATTTTGGTGAAATCAAACAAAACTGAAAGCGGAATAAGTACGTAGAAGATGCGGTGCTGGGGTTTATGAGGAAAACGAACGTACGCTTGATTGTTTGCCAAATCTTGCGGTTGAGATAGTTACATGTGTCTCTAGTGAAATGGTTGCGGTTGAGAAGGAGTTGCGGTGAAGCAAAAGCGCATCAGTTATCACTATCAGTGATGACTCATCAAAAAACCGGTAAAATCAGATAAAACGCCGTTTGTTGTGTAGGCAATGAACCAAACAGTTCCAAACATTTTTATACGATGTCCTCAGGAACTAGTATATAGTATGGTGACGTTTAAAGCAACTCCTACGATGCCGTTTAGAGCAAGTTGATACGATGCTTACGCAACTTGATACGACGTCGGTTTTTCACATAGGACATGTTGTAAAGCAAGTGAGGACGACACCCTTTGGAGCTTTTGTCTCCTTACGATCATCTCCTTCTTCTATGGTTATGGGCGTTCGTACTCAGAACAGGAAAAAGCGAGCTCTTCAGTGTTTATCGACCCATATATACACATATATAGTAAGCTCATGACTTTGCAAAGTTACATAACTCACCAACCAGAGAAATTGAAAGGAATCACTGATTGAAGGACAAACACAGGCCTTTTTAAATAAGCTTCATGTAGCTACAGAGACAATCTCAATATGATACAGACCAAACAGGAAACAATAACACAGTGCTCAAAAATAGTAGAAAGATAAACACACAAAGCATTTTTTTTAAGAGCACGTTTCTCTGCTTGCAAACACAGATAATAGAAAGTTCCACACCACAGAGAGATGGAAGACGCTAAAGATCAAGCACGCTTTCATTCGACCTTATATAAAACCTTTTTAACATGAGAATACTTGAACCAGACACAGACAGGAGAAGGAAACACCAGGCCACCTGATGAAACCAGAGAAGTTTACTTAGATTTTCAGATTTTGTCAAGCTTCTCTGCTTTCACAACCGGGTTTGCCTTAGCTATCGCCTCTTGCGCAGCAGCATGGTAATTGAAGGAGCAGTCATGTACGTCTGCATAGCGGTGTGTTCCGCAGAAGAGGCTCCCACAGCGACATTTGAATCCAGTCAGGCCAACCCGCTTATTGCAAGTAGTACATCGGCTTGGTCCCTTTGGTTTCGCAGCTTCTTCTGGTGCTACTACCTCTGCAACGACTTGGACAGAGGATGGCTGTACAGAAACAGTCATCGGCTCAACGGATTTGGTTTCAATATCGACCAACGCAGCGGTAAAGGTTTCCTTTATGATGTTGCTGGATGACGATGTTCCAGACACTGCAGATGCAAACTTAGCGCCCTGCTCCTGTTGGAACAACATATCCTTGTGACACTTAGAACACATGTTCATTGTGGCAGCGCTTCCAAAGAAACCGCAGTTGTTAGTACATAGCTTGGGACCTTCAGGTGGGCTTTGGCATCCTGTCTTGTCGTGGTCCATTTCTACATTTAAAATCAGCCATCTTCAGTCTCAGTGACATGGAAAAATAAAACAAAAATTCGCAGAAGATTCACGATGATGAGTACATTTAAACCCAATCAGTATCATCAGTTGCCTTAGAAAATCAGTGCAAAACATACACATGAAAATAAGCAGATGAACAATTCTTTTCATGAAATAACTTATCTGGATACCTTACACATGATCTTCATAGTTTATAACCACACTACCTATAAGCACCTTCCTATAATTCAGGATCTTTAACTAAATAGAAAGAAGAGAACAAAAGCAAGCCTAGAGCCATTTCTCTGCTAACTCTAGAACCTGAAACAGACAAACAAATCTTGCTGACCTGTTTTCTAACAATAAGCTACCCAACCAAACAGAAGTGTCTAGGTTACCTAGCACCTAGTACCACATTCATTAGGCAAATTAGAATCATAAATGAATCATTTTAAAAACATTAGAGCAGCTAATCTTATTTCTATCCAACACTACTTAGAAATTAGCCTCTTATATCAGCGTAAAGCTATAAACTTTCAAAGCAATTCATTTCAAGCTTCTAAAACATGCAAAACTCACATACTAATCTAATTTCCATCTAACACTACCTTTCTTAGGTTACAACTTTTCATAGCAATTCATTTCAAAATTCAAAAGCATACAAAACCCACATAGCTAATATCACTCATATCCAACACTACCTCTCTCCACAGAAATGAAAATTTTCAAAACTTAGCCTTTTAAATCAACAAAAACAAGAGTTACAACTTTTCACATCAATTCATTCAAATTTCCAAACACACACAAAACCCACATGCAAATATAACCAAACAATCAAATCATTAAACAATCGAGAACCATAAAAAAGAATTCACATCAACAGCTTACAAATGAACCCTAAATAAAACCAAATCCCAAAAGCTAATTCACCTGTTTGCCCTTGAAGCCTTGATAGATCGGTCCCTAATCAATAAAAAAGAGACAAAAACAGAACACATAAGTTGACCGAACAAAGGCCTCCCACACAAAGGAGGAATCGAATCGAAATGGAAATGAAATTAGAAAACAAAATCGAGACCCAGAAAAGATTATAAAGGTGAAAGCAAAATAGAGAAGAAGAGAAACCCTTTACCCTACGAATCTCTCCGAACAAGATCGTGTCTGCTGGAGAGATCCAGCAGAAGCTGAGAGGTAGAGGAGAGAAAGAAAGAAAAAAGGTCGGCTTTTTAGGCTTTTTTTTGGTTTGTCTCGACGATTTTTTTTGTAGCGACGTTTATATTTTCGTTTCACACCGTTTGTGCTAGAGTCGGCTATGACGTGTACGTATCTTATTGGCTCTGCTTTTGATTTTTTTACTCATTTCAAATTTCAATTCATTTTACTTTTTTGAAAAAAAGAGTTAAGGCTTCCAAATGTTAACTCGCTTTTTTGAAACGGAATTAGACACTACATTTTTCAAGAACAATTAGTTAATTACCAATAGTTTGAAAATGATATTAAGCTTTTTGGTTAATATCTAGAATATAATATATTCTTTTTCCAGTTTTATTATGGTTATTGTTTGACAAGTGTTTGTAAACTTCTTAATTAATAATAATCTTTTATATTTTAAAAATTTATATATTAAGAGGAGATGGGTAACATAGTTGTTGAGGGAAGAATTGGGCTTCCTCCAATTCAGGTTTTAATTGGAATAAACTCAAGGAATGGACAATGTCCAATAATAATTAAGGTAATTGGGTCTATTTTCAACTTAAAATTCGTTTGGAAGAAAACCTAATCGATGAGTTAGCGTCTATAAAAAGCCGAAACCATGTCAATAGGTCGGAAGGTAGATCCACCAATTTACTTTGACATATGTCCTATCTTGGTTCTTATAAATACAAAATAGCAAGTCTTGTCACAAGATCTACACTTTATGTTGACATAGAGAGAGTGCACTATTAGCTCGTCCTCAAACCCATCGAGCTTGTCCAATATTAGTCAGCTCGTTTTATATGTCGTTTGGTCCGCCTCTTGTTCATACTAGTCGTTTCAACAGGACAACCCTTATAATTCGTTCACTTCTCCTAAATTCGGACTCGTTTGATTAAAGAAAGATTCTTCTTACTTTTTTAGGGATTTTTATTTTCTTACTAATGTGTTTTGTGCATCATCCATAATTTCGCATATTAATTTATGTAGTATGACATATAAATTAATGTTAATAGGTGATAGTATATGTTATGAATCTAATTTTGTGCTAGAGAGATACATAGCATACAATATATATGTAACTCATAATATATAATTTCATTCCTTATGTAAACTGAGAATTAAAATCATCCATACATTGCTATTAAATTATATTTTTGTGAGATTTCTACAAATTTGAATAGAATTTTTTTGAGTAATGTAATGAAAAATTACAGATTATGTGATCATTAGTGTTATTGATAATGGATTGTGTATCAACAACCACTTATATAATTTTGGTGATAATTGCCAATTAAACAAGATTCTTTCTCGAAGAAGTATCCGACAAGAAGATCTAGCTATGTTTAGCAAATTTTAATGGATGCAAGATAACTCATAAGCAATTGTATTATATGAATAATAGATAATTCATGAAATGAAGTCAGAGTCTTGAAATAATTTTTCTCCTACCACTAAACAACTTCTTCAAAGACATATTGGAGCCACTCACATCCTACTATGAATATCTATGATCTCATTTTTCTAGATAAGAGGCTATAAATTTGACAGAGATTTAAGCAATTGTTAGACAACAAAATTATTAATAAAAGAATGGTTCTTATTAGTTCAAGTATCTACAATGGAGCATATACAATCTCATGGATCACATCTATGAGAAATATATACGGTTGTATATAGTTATAAACTATATAAAACTACAGTTTCACTTCTCTAGTTTATGTTTATTTTATTTTAAAGTCTTAGCAATCATTTTAGCAAAAAAATTATCTAACTATTTTGAGACGGTAATCATTCCAAAAATCAAGTATTTTTGTTTAAATGTCACAATACAAGAGTCTCTTTGTTCTGAAGAGTTGTATACTAAACAATTGTAAGCTGATCTAACATGCGAGTTTTATAAAGACATGTCTAAGGATAATCAAAGTATGGTTTCCTAATGTAAATAATAAGAGATATTTTTAAATTACCACTAATTATTTCTCCTACGGATGATCAACTCTTTAAAAAATATCAATTATTAACTTTACTTTCTTTCTGAAAGTCAACAACCAAGACTTTTTTTTTTGTGTGCAACTCAACAACAAAGACTATTCTTACATTATACACATAATATGTACCTGCATATCCGTGTACTTCAATTGAATCGATCAAAAATGCTAAAACTTCCCTTGTGTCTCTTAGATTTGTAAAGTCTAGTACTTGTAACATTATCATTAATTGTAAGCACTACAAAAATCAGAGAAAATACATACTTTTGGGTTTGAGCAATACTTGTATTTCACTGTCTATTCTCTAAAATCATAAGCCAAAAGCATTTTGTTTGGCTATTCAACAAGTTAAAATGCTAGTTTATTTCTTTGTCATTTTTCAAAGTGAATTGAACTCCTTAATTAGTCAGTTATATATGAAACAAAGAATACAATATATGTTATTTGTTTTACTTTACATGCAATTTTGAAAAACAGAATATTATACAGTTATGTGAATAGTTATCTAAGAAGCTTTCTCTTAACAGGTTAAGTCCTTGATTGTCGATTTTAGTATGGAAAAAATCAATGTCAGTAAAAAATAAATCCATTTGTTGATTAACAAGCATGTAAGCTATACAATCATACCTTGAAGGGGTAGAATCATTTCTCACCGAGAAATAGTCTTCTGAAAGTGATGATTTGATTAAAATCTCTAAGAATGATCCAAGATTTGGTGTTTGGAGAAGTGGAGGAAGTTATACACTACTAATTTCGTACAACGTTTTGTTCTACCAGCATTTTTTTTATAGATCAATGCAACAGTGAAATGAATGTTATTTCTATGTGAGTAAACGCATAATCACAGATCTCGAGCTACCCATATTTTTTCATTCTTGTAACGACCAGAAACTCAGATAAGTATGTTTTTAAACTCCTTCCCAAAAGGCATATGCTTTGTGACCCAAGAATTAAGCTTCTTTCCCCATTATTGGTTGTTGAGGGACTTGAGAGTTGTAGTCCTTCCAAAAGAAACCTTTCTAATAAGCAAAAATTATGTGCACACTGACTAAATAGAGTTAAAGATTATGTATAGAGACATAGTAAGCATTATAATTATGCACAATTTTCACTTAAATTCATAAATCTACATATACATTTTTGCATATATTTTGTGAAATAAATCATGGAGTTGTGACTTATTTACAATGGCTGCCACTAAATTTTAATTATTTGATTTTTTTAATTAATGGTTTGATTTTTTACGGCAATTAATTGTGTAACAAACCAAAAAGATTTAAAATATATGGCAATCCCATATGTCACGCAAAACATAATAAATTATCTTCTTTTTATCTCACCTACAATATTCATTAAATCTTAAAACAACAAAAATTTGAACTATTTGAATTATATGTATTAAATTTTGGCAATAAATTAAAACAAACATTGTGAAACAAACCAAAATACATTTACTATCCCGTATGATGAACAAATCCAATTATATGTGCACCTAAAAACATTCATTATCTTGGTTTGAATCTTCCATGGAATTAAAAGTTCATAATTTTTTCGGCATAAAATCACAATCACAACTAATTCCACAACTAATATTTAAACTTATAAAAAATTAAAATATCATGAGACGAAAAATATAGCCGGACGGGTTTGGATAGATATGAAATATAGCAAGATGGATTTAAATTAATATAACACAGGTTAAATATTTATTTTGTTATTTTATCATCATTAATTTTTTTATTTACAACATTAATATAAAATTATATAACTTTAATACTAAACTAAAACCGTAAAATTTAATATTATTATATATATGAATAAAATATTTGCTACGTGGTGTACCATGGGTTAAATCCTAGTAAGTATGTATAATCAAATAAAAATATAAGAACAATAAATCTTCAATTATAAATTACGAATACAAGTTTGAAAAATTAGTCAGAAGGGTTAGCTTTTAAACAAAATTCGGGTACTTTCTAATGTTACTATAGTACCCCTAAAAAGACTAACCCTCGAGGACTCTGATAACCGCCGTCTACAAGTTTTATCATCTTCGCCGTCAAAAGTAAGAAAATAAAACACTAAATCCTCTACTAATCAAGAAGACTCCAGCCGATCCTAATACTTGTGGAAATTAAAGTAGCTAATTATTCCATACCCTACCTTGCCTCGCAAAAAACACAGAGAATTCATCTTTTATTCATTCCACATCGTGAAAACACCTCCTGGATTCGATCCTTGAGCAGACTCTCCACTATTCCATCCTCCATACCCTGTAGCTCCACCGGAAGGAGGCATATCGTAATCGACTTTCACGGCTGGAAACTCTTCCTCAGCCGATGATCCAACGGTAGAGCTTGACCCAATACCAATCCCATTGTTTCCAAGAAACCCTGAAGTGTTGTTATTATCAGAGACAAATCCATGAAGCAGACCAGGGTTACTCTGAAGATAAGCATTGTAGAGCTGTGAAGTGTGACTAGAAGACTGCAAGTAATTGTTGGTTTGTTGTTGGTGAAGATGAAGCTGCGTCTGAATGTAACTAAAGGAATCATGATACTGAGAGATATCGTTGTTGTTCTGTAGAGTAAGTAAAGGCTGATGATGATGAAGATGCTCAAAAGGTTGTTGAATGCTTAGAGGGTAAGGTTGAAGCTGAAGCCTAGAGCTGGAAGCAACAGAGCTCGAGCCGCTCGCTGCACCATATTGATGGAAATTTGATCCGAGGGCTATCATTTCCTCTCGTTTTCTTGATGATTCTAGAGCTTGAGCTTCTTTGAGCCGTTTAGCCGCACCACCTCCTATAGGAAGTGTGTTGCTCTCCAGGATGGCTTTCACATCATACCGATTTATCTCAAAGTTTGTAACCGCGTTTAGACCTCGAAACTTTATCGCAGCTATGTCATAAGCTTCTGCTGCTTCTTCCTCCGTGCCTGAGCAAAATATATGAATATAAGCATGACCATATATCTATTTAAGCTTGTAAGTGGTGTTAATTCACATAATTTTCTATAAAATAAAACTGAATTATATTTTTGATATTAGATTAAACTTAATATTTATATCTAATGATCTCTATATAGTACTCACCAAAAAAAAAGTGATCTCTATTTAGTTTGAAACGGTCTTGTATATCATTTAGGAAGACATGATTTGAGAGAATTATATATAAGCATGGTTAATATTTATTCTTACTGAATGTTCCCAAGTAGAGATCTTTGTTTCCAGCAACTCGGCCGATCCTTGCTTGCCATCTTCCATGTTGATGATGCCTTGTTACTCCACGATACATGGATGCACCACGCGAGAATCCGCTACTTTTCCTGCAATTGTTTACGCGAGGTTCTTTAATTAGAAAGTTTTTTCATAGAATTATCTGATTAGAAAGTTCCTACTTAGCTTCTATTTGAAGTTTTACATTCAAGGTCCGATTAAAAGGAAAATCACCTTCTTATAGAAGCCACAAACTCTTGTCTCGTCATGTTTTTCATCTCCTCTACTTCCTTCTCGTAGTTAGTTATCTAAAATACGCAATCAAATAAAAATTACGGAGGAACTAACGATATTATCAACAATTATTACAATTACAAATATTCATGAAAATTTGAAATAACTTACCGGAAAGTTGGTAGTAGTAGAGGGACCCCAATATTTAAGTGCAGCTAGATCATATGCTCTGGCTGCTTTCTCTTCTTTGTCATACCCACCTGAGTGCATAGTCCGATTAAACAAACCATTCTTCAGTATATACATTACTTTAAATCAAATTATAATCAATAACAAAAGAAAAATGAAAGAATCATTTATACTCACCTAAGTAGACTGTAGAGATTTCGAAGAAGTCCAAGATACAAACATCAAGAAAACATAAGAATGATGAGGAACATAATTAGTCCGAAATTAAGATTTCGATCGAGACAAGACCGAAAGAGGAAATAAAATGAAGTAATCAATCAAATAAATGACTACACTTACCTTGTCTTCCTTTCCTTGATTGTCCTTCTCTTCTACAGCTATTATCCCAAAGATGAGCTTCATATCTACCGGTCCATCTATGTCTATATATAACACCCCAAAAAATTAAGTAACAAATTTATATACGCATTTTATTATTGTCACGCGAAAAAATTGAGACATCTTAAACACCTTGTAACTCCACGATAGATAGAGGTTCGTTGTCCAAAAGTTTCCAAAGTCCGTCTCGGTGTAGCCTCAACGATGGCTCCTCCACTTGTGTTGGTAGTGCTGCTACTATTATCGGCACTAGTCTCAGCCGGCGAGGCTTTCACAGTGGCGACTTCTGCAGCGGCAGCTCCAGTACTTCCCATAGAGAGAGTGAGAGATTGCAAATTGTGTGCACTCTCTTGAAGCTCATAATTATTAGGAGCATTAGAGGCACAAGTGACGACTGTAGGTAACAAGCTATTGGTTTGAAAGTAGTAGTCGGAGGCGTTGGTTTGATGAATGTCGTTATAAGGTACGAGGTTGTGATCGGTGTGATGATCCCCCGATTTGCTCACTCCTAAGAAATCAGCCACTTTTGGAACCTCTCCACCTTCGCCGCCTCCACCATGTGGATTGATCATATTCCATCCTAATTAGAAAGAATATAATTAATTATTTTTGTGGTGAAAACACAAACAAAAATTTGTAAAAAAAACAAGAAAATATATGAACATAACAATCTTAAAACATGTGCAATGATGCTTTCGATTTTACATGTCTTAATATTTGAACCCTTCGTTTTTAAAAGCTTTTAACATAGCAAATAGTATATGTTTAATAAAAGAATTGCATTAAGGCCTTGAATATGAACATACATATACATAAATGTGAGTGCACATACCTTGGTTTTGAAAAGGGTTGTCGATATTGTCGTTGACCAAACCTAGATTGAAATGAGAATTTTGTGAAGAGTGAATGTGAGGCGGCAAAGAAGAGTGAGTTGGTGATAGAGGGAACGCGAGCCAGTTGTTAGAATTCATTTCCCTTTTCTTGGAATCAAAGCTTAAACCAGTGAGGTATATAATTTGATCTGAAATGATAGGAATTGGAAGAAAAAAAAAATGATTAGAGACGTATCACAAGATATATAAGTCAAGAGATTTGAGAAACGCAAGTTTGGTAAAGAGAAATCATGAAGAGGTATTACTTGTCAAGGATTGAGAAGAGGAAGAGATCTAGTTCTGCTTTCTCCAAGTATGGCTGCAAACAAAATCCTTGCCTTACGTTCTCTCTCTAGAAAGTAAAAACTATATATATATATCTCTCTCGTAACTTGAAGGTTGAAACAAAGGAGAAGAAGATTTCTGTTAAAGTCTTAAAGATAATTTTTAGGAAGCTAAACAGGTTTTTTTAAAGTTAAACCTATGGCTCGCTTTAAATGTTTTTAAATAATCCTTTTATGATCTCATCAAGGAGGGACTGATGTAAATTAATTTAGCAACCATTAAAAAGATGCAAGTATATATAGAAATAAAGTAGAATTTTTATGCACAACCACATTTATAAATAAAATAATACTACATTGAATGGACTTTAAAATAATGTTGGCACATAAAGTGACTAAAATGAATACAAATGCACTTCTTTAAAATATCTGTTTGGCAGATCTGTATATGATATTGAAATAAATAGGGACACGAGTGTCGTAAATAAGACAAATCTACGCTTCCAACTAGAAAAAGTCCAAACCCTAATTCCCTCTCTCTCTCTAAAGTTTAAACCAACAAAAAATTAAAATCACCTCTTTCTCTAAATTACCCACTTGGATTATTGGAACTCACGTCCCTCGTTTAATGCGATTAATGACTCCCCTAAGCCCAGCATTCCCACACTCCGCAAATCATCTCTTACCATTGACCATATTTTCTTCCCTCTGATCTCTACATACTAACATACACATGTACATACATATCCATATACATGTGTACGCTCACGGCTACGTATTCGTATACGTCTACGTGTTCACATACATGCAATCTCATTGAGAGAGTCCAAGATATGAAGATAATATACATAAAACAACAATTGGATCGATCCTCTTAAATTATAGTTTATTTGTAGATCCCCGAGTTCATTGCATGTGTGTACGGACATGCAATATTATATGAACAGACGTAATTAATTAAATATCAACAAAGCACATTTGGTAAGAGTAAAAGTCACTCTTCGTTCAAAATAATTTGAATATAAGTGAGACGGAAGAAAAAAGGAATAACATCCTATTAATAAATATTTTTCTCCTGTAAAAAGAAAATTAGTAAATGGAGAAAAATTGGGGTGGGATTTTGTTTTGGCTTTCCCGAGTTAAAATCTGTTGACCGATTAATTGGATTTCGCACCCGTCAAAGTGAGATAGTATTGTTAAGTGATTTGAATAAATAAAAATAAAACAATATTTAAGAGTTAAAAGATACAATTACTTATGTCCTAGGCACACTAGAAGCTCGTATTGTGCTAGGAGCCAGGTCTTTGTTTAGTCGCATGCCTTTGTGTCATCCATAACACCGTTCATATTAATGTATATGTACATAATAAATACTGTATAGCTAATTTTTTGTACATTCACCGTAACAGAGAATCGGTCAATATTTAACACTAACCACACTATACATCCTCTTCAACAAGAAAAAAAAAACTCAAGTTCCCATTTACATTATAGAATTTATGGCATTCGTTTTGGTTCTCAATTTATAATTTTGGTTTAATATTCTACTCTATAAGATGAATTATTACCTTTATAGATATCCGTAATATCATTATATAGATATCCAATAATCCACATTTTTAACTGAAGAACAAACAAATCTCACGTAGATAACTATATTATACTATTGCTTCAAATGGATGAAATATAGTTGAATGATTGAAATTTTTTTAGTTGAAAAAAAAAAAGTTAAACATCATTCAGCTCATTCATCTGCAAAAAAAAAGTTAAACATCATTCAGATCATTTCAAATGGTAAAAACTGAGATGAATAGTCATTCAACATTTTCAACCTCTTATATAATTCAAAATGAGAATAAGTTACTATCAGGCATAAGTTAGTAAGTTACTATCCCAACAGTAAGACAAAACTCTAAACCTTTCAAGAAAAAAAAAATATATTATTTAATTTCAAAACAAAGTACCTATCACGTCTTGCTTAAAACATGCAAATCATAATTTCAAAGATTTACTATGATATAAATGCAAACAAATAAAACCACAATACATGGATAAAGTTACAACACATGTTCGAATATCACATTATTTTTGAAGAAATGTTTTTTTAATTACTATGGACAGTGATGATTATATATATAATATATAGATATATTCCTAGCAAAAATTAGTGAGGAGAGATCAATGAGTTGAGGAAACATGATATCATTTTAACATTAAACATTTAATTTCCATTGCCAGAAAAAAAACAAAAGAGGGTTAGGGCTCACCCAAAATATATTTATATAGCAATAGGCCCGCTTCAAAGTTTATACATCTTCCTTCTATATTGCTTCTTATATATGTGTATAAAAAATGTCTATATTAAAAAAATTCTATTCAAAATAAATTTCCTTTTTTGCTTTCCTCAAACTGAACTTACTCAGAGTTCAGACTGCTGCCTCTGAAATAATTAATGCTCCTAGAATCTAAAGAATAATAATCAAATAACGATATGGTGTCTAACAGCGATCAACTGATCATATGATTAAATATGTAAGGAAATAGTGATCATATGATTCATAATATTTTTGAAGATTTTAAGTAAAACAAAGGACAAAAAAAAGGAATCACCTGTTGCCATTTTACAACAATTTCCCGCCAAATTAATGACTTTTTCCTAAATATAAGATTAAAGAAACAGTGAGTTTGACTAAGAAAAGGTAACAAGCCAAATTGCATGCATGTTTAGCATAATAAGATCTAGCAAATTACTGTCTACATTGATAATTATTCTCGACAAATTACAATTTACAACTGCGATTATATGCAACACATATCCGAATATAGTAAAGTGTCTATGTTCACTTTACTTTCTTGAAAGTCTTCAGTTCTGTTTTCACAGATGTCATTTTTTGTAAAAGTACTCACCAAACCAAAAAGAACAACTTTCATTCAGATCCACAACCAAAAAAAAAAAAA
>Ga0041059_1000827_pt1 | contig 24332 bp, 20 predicted proteins | sample AraColnosormetaG_FD_56232 | JGI IMG/M metagenome (GOLD analysis project Ga0041059, IMG submission 56232) | Arabidopsis roots microbial communities from North Carolina, USA - Col MF nosort | ecosystem: Host-associated > Plants > Roots > Unclassified | place: USA: North Carolina | collected... | reverse complement strand
TTATTCAAGGTTCGCACCTTGGTTAATTAGACAATTTTTTTTTTTTTTTTTGCTTCTTTCCATTAGAATTCTCTTAAAAAACTTGTAAGGTCCCTGCAATGGACATGCTCTAAGGCCCATAAGCTCGCATTAACCTTTTAGAGTCTAGTACAGAACACAACAACATGTGTCGTTTTATAGTTCAACTTCTCTCCCATAAATCCAGCTGAAGGAAACAGAAGGTTTTGACTTTGACGCAAGTTTGACTCTATCGTTAGCTCTTTCCTCTAACCTCCTGATCCTCTGCGGCAAGGTACACAGATAATCCTGTGCTCTCCTTCCTTCGCCGGACAAACCCATCCCTAACTTCTCCACCTCCCACCGCCGCAACAAAAACTCCAAAATCCCTGCGTAATCCGTCGCGGTATAAACTCCGATTCTCTGCGCCACCGCAGCGTAATGATCGAACAGATCGTCGTCGCGACCGTCGTGCATCAGATGAGCCGGCATCGTGATTCGCTTCCTCATCATACTCGCTAGAGCTTGTACGGTACCATCGGGATCGATCTCGAAAAGCTTCTCGACGATCCGTGTATACGCCGTCTCATGCCGCTTCTCATCCGCCGCGATTGTTCCGCAGATTTTGGCGAGAGTTGTGTCGCCGTAGGTTGTGGCTAGCTTCGCCGTGTTGCCATGGGAGATGAAAGTGGCTCTCTCTTGAAAAGAAGTATAGATGAAGCCATTATAGGGATTGTTCTCAAATTTGGAGTCCTGAAAAATAATTATAAACATTATCAATTTGATCCTCAAGAAATTATAATTTACATTTTAAGCGTACATATATTTATGGGAGTGCAACGTACCATGCCGGATCCGATAAGATATTGAATAGTCTTTTCAACATGTCGCATGTCAACACGACCTGATAAGTAAAGATACTTATTCAACAAATCACCGTGTCGATTTTCCTCCGCCGTCCATGCTCGAACCCAAACCGCCCACGGCGTTAGACTACCACCGGTCTCGTCTTTTACGCCGTCGAGAGTGTTCAAAGTAGTTTGATAAGTTGGTAAAGCTTCTTCGGTGATCATATCTCCGACAAGAACTACAAAGTAATCGTCAGGGATCTCTTTTGTTCGATCTCTTAGCTCTTTTACTTGTTCGTAGAATCGGTCTTCGTCGTTGGTTTCCGGCAAAAAGTCTTGTGGTTGCCAGGAAGCTTCGACGGGTTTGAGGTAAGATAATAAGTTTTCTTGGGCCCAATTCTCCATTGATTTGAAGATCTCCAGTTTCTCTTGTGTTATTGTGTGGGTCACTTGGTTTGGTACTTCTTTGATGGGTCGAAACTTTTTCTTGTCTGTTTCTTCACTCGTCTTGCTATAACATTTTCATTGTAAGAAAATTGTTATTTTCATATCAGGTTCGTGTCTTATTGTAATAGTATAACATAAGTTAATATGCAAGTATTTAAAACCCAATGAGTTTACCTGACTTCATGCGATTTTTCCGTTTGAGTGCAAATGATTGTAGGATTTTCTTATAACACAATCAATTCTATAGATTAATTTGAAGTATTTCTAAGTTCAATGTTGTTCACTTTCACTATTCAGTGCCATTTTTCTATATGGAAAAAAATTACTAACTTTTTGATCAGTTTTGTACCGTTTCGATTTGGTTTTGAAAGGATTTGCCAATTAGACAAATAGTTAAATATAACCAATGAGTTAAACATATACAACGAAATTAACCAGTATAAAGCCAAATGAAAAAAAGAAAAAAGAAAAAGAAAAAACTTGATCAAGGAAACGAATTGAAGATCTAAAAAGATAAAACTCACCTAGGGTTTGTGGCAACACACGAAACTCGAAGAAGACGAGGAGGAGAAAAACTAGATCCCAAGCAAGTAGTCCGCGGAAAAGATACCGCGACCAGCGGATTCTGCTTCATAGCCACCGTTATCGTCGAGTTCAAGAGAAGAGCCATCTTCATTTATATATCTCTATCTCTCTCTTTTCTTCTTGCCCTTGTGCCTCTGTGTTAGGAGGAGAGAGGAGTATATAGTGAGTTGACAAAAGATGGAGTGTTAAACATGTCACCCCCTAGCCAGCTCTTATAATTTATTATTATTCTTATATGATAAATATATATGACGAGTCCTTATTACTTATATTAATTTGGGTTAGTTAGTCTTAAAGATCTATTAAACGTAATCGCAAAGACATAAATCTCAACGCAAATAATATAATTTCTTTCCGTTTGCATTGGCGTTCAAATATTTCATGTTATACATACAAAAGATCATAAATTTTGTTATAATTTTAAATGTACATAATTCACATGAAAACACATTTGTTTGGTTTTACAATAAACAAAACATCACAAGGATGGTATGTTTAGGTTTTTATATTCTTAACGGATCGTTTTTGGTACATAATAAAGTTTGGTAACGCATGCCGTTTGTAAAAAACAAATCGGCTTGATCAAGAAAGTTGGCTTACTCGTGTCGTGTCTATTATCTACCAAGTTGAATATGTAATAGCTAGAAAATCAAACGTTACAAAACTTGCAATATTAGAAAAGAACACGAAACATAAATGCAATACTTAATTAGAGAGTTGGAAGTATTCAACACCCATACAGAAACAAATACAAAAGAATATTTTTAAAAAGCATCCTTGATTTTTTATATATATATATTATAAATTTCTTCGTGTTTTGATTGTGACCCAACAACAACAGTAGTACTAACTAGTAAACTATCTACACATTTTTTCAAGTTTCAAACCAAAAATGATCTCAAAATTCTGTGTAGGGTAAAGTCCACAAGTGTATGAATAAACAACGCACACAAAAATATCATACTATTTGGATACGAATATACACATTGATTATAGTTGTAAAAGATGTAGTTTTTGTTTTGTAACAAAGCACAAAGATAGTTTAGATATCATTTTTTCTTGTGTTTAAGTTGACTACGAGTTTCGATTAAGTTCAAATCCGATTTCAATCCTTAAAATATTGAAAATAAAGCTACATTTATCCAGTGAACTTTTTTGAAAAACATAAACTTTAACCACCAATACCGGAACCATAAAACCGGTCATCCATTTAAACCAAAACCAAAACCAAACGACTCTATTAGTTATCTTAGAGAAATCTACTAAAGTTGTCCAACAAAGAATCAAAAGAACAAGAGAAAGTGTCCTAACAAGTAACCAAACCAGCTTCAGAGTTTCTTCATCTCAGCCTCTACCAGTTTCTACATCCTCTTCTCTCCTCATAGTCGGATTATCCACCAAATGTAAACCCATAAACCCACCGTCTTCTTCTTCACCGTTGTTAACTTGGGGCGGCGGCTGCTGCACTGCTCCATTCGCTGCTCCTTGCACTCTCGCAGCCTCCAACACTTGGAAGTAAGCATATGGTCCCCAACCTAAAAATATATCAAACCTTTTTCGATCAATTCACAATAAAAATAATACTTCTTTTCAGCAAACCATAAAATGAATCCACAGTTCGTTTGCACCTTCGGTGTGATATGGTGGCGGGAAAAATTGAAGATAACAGATTGTAGAGATCGCAAGACCTGCGGTTTCAGACAATGGTATAAGTTTTGAATGATGTTTAAAGGGAAAAAGTTTTGACCTTTGTGACTAGAGAGTGAAAACAAACCTAGCAAGCCTCCTGCAAAGACGTCTTGCCAATGATGCCAATAGTCATCAACACGGGAAATGCCGACAAGAGCTGCAAATAGCAAAGGGAGTATGACTATGCATAGCTTTGCAACGTGGCCTTTACCGTCAAATGCTTGAATCTTTCCCGATAAGTAAAGCGAAAGAAATCCGAGACCCGAAAAAGACCCTGCAAAAACAATTCAACCCCACAGTTTTTACTCTTTTGCTTCTTTCTAGTTCTGAATTATAAACCAGTAACTTGGTCTTACATGACGTGTGTCCACTTGGAAAGCTTTTGTGACCTTCCCTTATGACGCTTTTATCACCATGGCATATAACATCTCCAAGGCTATCATAAAGCTGATAAGCAAAATCGAGATTCAAGAGGCAGAACAAGATTTAAAACGAGATAAGTAAAAACTCATTGAAACATGTACAGCTTTGCCATCTGGAAAACAACGCCAGAAGAAGTCAGGACGTGGTCGACCAACTGCATTCTTTATTGCATCGGTAAGTACTGCTGTCACCAGAACAGAGTATAAGAGACCTGCACATCAAGAAAGGCCAACTTTACTGTTAATTATATATGCGAAAGAAGACATTTTGAAGCAAACGGTACTCTCCTTCAGAAATTCTAAGTTTCTAACCTAGCACCGCGTGATGAAGATCATAAACATCTCTTCGACGGAAGTAGATAAAGATGAAGATTACCAAAGGTAACAGCATCGCATATACCTGTCATTCCAAAGAAAAGAAATGTAATTTATATTGTGAAAAACGTCTAAGGCCAATGTTAGAACTTAGAAGTTGTCTTAATGGAAGCTTACCGGGACAGACCAAATTGGTACGGTGTTACTCTTTAACGGGTAACTTAGATCAGTCATCATATCTTTACCAACAAAGCGATAAAATGGGTGGATTATAAGGAGTACACACTCGAGAATAACAAGTAACACGAGAATGATCCAATCATGCATGTGAGTCCTTGCAACAGTCATTCCATGGGACCTCAGAGTGTGACCGCCTAGCTGTGCCTCTCTCATCCTGTGCTGCTTAGAGGCATAAAATACACCATAATCAAATAATTTTCCTTTTATATCTTTATATTTCAATGCAGACACAATGATGGAAAAGCCAACAATCTAAGTAAGAAAGGTACTTGGTAGTGTGTGAAAAGTAAAGAATCAGTAAGAGATCGCTGTTGTGGGTCAGAATAGTTTCATGGACTCATTAGAAAAGCTATTCGTAGTATAATATTGAGTTCTCTACAAAAATTTACCTGCTGCATCACAGTGCTATCCTAGATTCAACTCATCAATAACGACCAAAATTGTGTAAAAACAGGAAATTTATGGAAACTTGATGTCTAAGTTATGGTACTCGTTGCAACACAAGATTAGGTTTTGATATAGACTAGACTCGCCAAGAAGACAAAAACAATTAGGGGTACCTCTTTACTATTAGGTTCTATGAGTGGAATGTCAGATGGTGAGACCCAATTATCAGCAGTTTCTGAAATCTCAGGCCCCCGATTTGTCACAGCCTAAGATCATCCCAAGAAATCACACTCTCTTACATGCAATAAGTTTAACAGGGAAAGACAAAGAATACCACCCCGTAATAGTCAATTAACAAGATTAAGGAAAAACCAGTCCTAAAATGTCCTGACCAAATGCACTTTACTCGATTGAACATGCAAATTATCGATTTGATTGCAGATGCAATTTAGATTGAAATAACACAAGATTTGATTGGTTTGGTATAGAACTGCGGCTATATGTAAGGCTAAAAACATGATGTTTGTGTTAATTCAAGCCAATCTAATAATGTATGGATGCAACTAAAACATGCCTGCATAAACTGAATAAAAGGAGCAAAAGGTTCCTGCTAAGCTAACTAAACTTAATTATTGGTAAGCTAAATCTGCCGTAAGTATTTGCTTTTGTAAGATCTGAAAGCCCTTTCTTCTATATCAACCACCTAATATAATAACTAGTCGCATGTTCAATTAATCAAGCTGGAAACAAAAGTTTTATAAGATTCACACCAAAAGATATCACTTATCTGCAAAGAAGTCGAACCACACAACCACAAAAAGAGAATAACAGAGAATATTCAAAAGAGATTCTTACTCGCGACTATGACCACCAAAAACGAATCTGGAACCAAGAGTCACTCAACTGGTAATATGCAAACTAGAAGGTTTAATTGAGACTATTGCAGACCAATGAGATCCAAAAAAAGAGAGAGGCAAACTTCACCTAATTACTTGGACCTGGATAAAACCAAACAAGACCTTGAAGGAACACATCAAATCTAAAGTAGAGAGATTCAAGTAAAACCCACCAAATTATAAATCTTTTCGAAAAAAAATCATTGACAAGAATCAACAAACCTGATTAAAACCCCCAAAATTTGGAAAACAAGGAAAACTGAAGCGAGCCATCCTATCACTTTAAAGCCCCAAAGTTAGCTGAAGAGGAGCAATTAACCGAAAAGTAGAGAGGAATTAAGAAAGAGGGAGACAGAAAGAGACAAGAAACTTCATCTTAGTTAGTAGATGAAACCCAAATTCAACATTACAGTAATTGAAAGAGCGATAACAGTGACTCCTAGGGACAATCTAATCAACACAAACAAGTGGGAGTGGGCAATATAAATGTTTCGCTATATCTACCAAAAAAAAAACCCATGTGGAAAGTAACGACCTTTATAATTATTCCCCCATGGATATGCAAAAGAAGATTTTTTTATAAATGAATTACAGAAGAAAATTTACCAGACTCTAGTCGATTTGCTTCGTGTGAAAAAAAAGAAGCAAAAAGGAGAATTCTTTTATATCTGAATTAGAATCGACTCGGCCTTTTGAATTGTTTGATGCTTAGCCAAAAAGAAAAAAGTGTGGGGTTGCGAAAAAAGGTGTCTTATACTTCCATGGCGGATGAAAGAGAGAGTATGCGTCTACACGTTTCAGATAATAATAAATTTTAGGTCTTTAATTTTCGTAAATTCTTATGTTTTCAAACTTTGATTTGTTCTTGCTATTCAAATTCTTAACCTTAACCGACAAAAGAGGAAACTTTGCCTCTTACATGTCATCATATCTTGAGCAACCTCACCTACCATATGAGTATAATTATTTATTTTACAAGTTTGGAAGATTCAAAGATTACTGTGGTCTGTGGTAAAACTGACACCGCAACTGACCTATTAAACCCTTCAGATTTAGTCCAAATTTGAAACTCTTCATCCAGCAATTATATAATTGAGGTTAATAATCATCAGAGATTTTTAGCAATAAAAGTCTGAAACTTTGCATCAAATTATGCAGTCATGTTTTTAATTCCAACAAAGTGATTAGAAAGGTTTTAATAAGAGTCACGAGAAGAGCAACATATGAAGAATACATGTGAGCATTGAACATTCTCACTTTTCTTTCTCCTTGAAACTGTCTTTTTCTGCTAAAGGAACCATAAGAGAGCCAAACATCCAGTCCATCCATATGGTATAATGACCATAGTTATGCTTGTATGTTGTATGGTGTATGGTATGGTATCCTGCACCCATTATAGGCCAGATGTTACCATGTATGCAATCATGGATGCTTGCTGTCCATATCCCTTCCAAAAACAAAAGACTCAGATGTGTTATGAGATGAATCGGCACTATAAACAGCGCTATCACGTGCGGTATAGCCTGAAGTATCCCGTCCAGCGGATGGAATGCGAGCCCTGAAAACCCGAAAAACATCAAGTAAAGAAGTCACCATTGATACAAGCTCTTGAATTTAGATTGAGAACATATAGCTTTGACATACCGGCAAATGGAGAGAGTGTGTTTTGCTTGTTGTACATATGATGGGTAGCATGGAGATGCTTATAGAGAAATTTAATGTCATGAAGCTCTTTGTGAACCCAATAAATCATAAACTCAACTAAAACAAGATAGAGAGCTATGTAGAGGAAACAGAGGAACCAGTTGAAATGGTCAAGTGTAGAGTAACATTTGGTCCAACCATGCTCGATCATATACTCAGAGACAGCTGGAAGAAGAGTGTACCAAGGCATAGCCTTCATTGCCACGTATATTTGCAAAAGCATTGCCTTTCTCGTAGGAATGGATTCTAACCACAAAAATAGAAGAAACCAAGCAAGAAATAGAACTAAGAACCACAAATTTCAATTTCATGGTATATTTTGAGCTCAAATTTCATGGAAGATTCAACTTAAAAAATGTGGATTAGCCAAAAATATTAAACTTTAAAACTAATTAAATGAGAAGTAGAAGACAAGAACTGAAAGTAACAGTAAGAAAAAAGGTTAACGTATAACACAATCTATCAGGCGATACAATCGAAGGAATCAACAAAAGAAAGGTTTCAAAACAGAACATCGAAATTGAAAAAAGTAACCTTTGGGGACGTAAACGTTGAGTTTAAGGTAATAGATGTAGAAGCACCAGAGGAAGCCGGAGATGAAGTAGAGTATGTTTCCGGCGAGGTAGTTCCGGAGCCATGTCTGGAGGAAATGTGGTAAAGGTTCCCATAGATTCACCGGCAAAAGGTGACTCAGAACCATTCGGTTGTAAAAAGAGGTCTCATTGACGATCTGATCATTATAATCTGCCATAGTCGCCGCCATGAAACCGCCGAGAAGTCAAACTGTGGTCAAGTGTTACTATGCGTTTGTTAGAGAGAGATATGGCCAACAGGAGGAGCTTTGAGATCTGTAGCTACAATTTCGAATGAAGCAAACTTACAATATTTAAATGATTTGCTACTTTTTAAAAAGAATTTTGAAGTGGAGGGTTACGATGGATTTATTTAAAGTCTCTGGGTCATTCGTTGAATACGATTAAACTTATAAGGGTTAAATTGCGTTTACTACCATTAACTCAACTCTCAAGTAACACAGGTAACTTGCTGAACAAGAAAAAGGAAACTCATTAATTAGCAGGTGTCTAACTGTCTAAGGTAGGTCTAAAGAGTAAAGCTAGACGGATTAACTGGCCCATCTATATATTGGGCCAGCCAGCATTTTGATTGTTGTAGATCTTTGAAATTTGGGTGGTTAAGCCGGACTGGTCAGCAAGACTACAGTCTACAGAACCGTACCTGAAAATGGAAATACCAACAATCGACAATCTATGAGATTCAAGGTTTACCTTAAACAAAAATGGAGTCTTGCAAAGATCATCAAACATTTACATGTTTTAAACTAGACAGCAAATGTTTGTAACAATATAATTGGAAAGGTTGAGAGAGACACATGAATAAGAAGAAGAAGAAAAAGAACAAGAAAGGCTGAAACTTTGAACAACAACAACACAAGACAAAACAGAAGAACAAAACCCAAGTGGGCATTCTCACTCTGCTTTCTTGAAGCTGTCTTTGTTGTCATCTTCTTCTAAGAGAGGATCCCTAAGAGAGCCAAACATCCAATCCATCCATATGGTATAATGACCATAGTTATGCTTGTATGTCGTGTGGTGTATCGTATGGTATCCTGCACCCATTACTGGCCAGATGTTGCCATGGATGCAGTCATGGATGTTCGCCGTCCATATCGCTTCCATGAACAAAAGACCTATATGAGTTGTGAAATGAATTGGCACTATAAACAGCGCTATCACATGCGGTACAGCCTGAAGTATCCCGTCTACTGGGTGAAATGCAAGCCCTGTAAACAAAAACGTAAGGAAGTTACAAGTAATATTAGATGTCACATCCTTGGATTAACCAAGATACACTCCAGGGAAGTAGATAAAAGAACTTCTCGTCATTTCCAATCAGTCCGAGACCAGAAGAGAAACACAAAGATCTAAACTCTGGTTAAGTCAGAAGTCTCTCTGACATATGTGAAGTAATGCAGCTGACATTTATATAATTCTAGCCTTTCTGGTTACTTTATGGATAAGGAATGCAAAATGTGATTTGGAGTACAAGCAGCTGCTGACAAAGTCTTTTCTGGTAAGAAACTAAATGCTACCAATCTTTTACAAGAACTAAAGAAGAACAAACTGAAAACACTTACCGGCAAATGGAGAGAGTGTATTCTGCTTGTTGTAGATATGATGGGTGGCATGGAGATACTTATAGAGAGGCTTAATGTCATGAAGCTCTCTGTGCATCCAATAAATACCAAACTCAACGAAAACAAGATAGATGGCGATGTAAACAAAATACAGAATCCAGCCGAATTCGCCTATGCTAGCAAAACATTTGGTCCAACCACGTTCAATCATACTCTCGGAGACAGTTGGAAGAAGAGTGTACCATGGCATAGCCTTCATTGCCACAAACATTTGCAAACGCATAGCCTTTATTGTAGGAATTGCATCTGAAGCAAAACAGACCAAAAAAGATTTCAAACTAAGACAGAGTCTCAGAGAAGCAGAAAAAGAATGTGTCTGAAAGTAGACAATCACTTCAACAAACAATTTAAGTGGACTTAAATGGCAAGTAGAAAATTCAACTTCAAAGATGTACGACTTCTCATTGGTTGCACAAAAACTTATATAAGCCACTAACTGTTCAATCCCTTAGATGGAGAATATGCACAAATAATCAATAAATGCAAACATGAACTATCCACATCAAATCCAAATTACTGTACAGTACACGAAGAAACCCTCTTCCTTTAAATTGAAAAATCGATAACATAGAAAGCGATTAAGCAATAGTGAATACAAAAGTGAAAGTCGAGACCTTTGGGAAGGTAAACGTTGATTTTAAGGTAATAGATGTAGAAGCACCAGAGGAAACCGGAGATGAAGTATAGTAGGGTTCCGGCGAGGTAATTTCGGAGCCATGTCTGGAGAAAATGAGGTAAGGGTTCCCATAGATTCGCCGGCAAAAGATGACTCAGAACGATTCGGTTGTAAAAAGAGGTTTCGTCAACAAACTGCATCAGATAAGCATTATCCGCCGCCATGTGAATCGGAGATCCACCGAGATCGGTGCCGGAAAACGAAAGAAGATTCGCCGGATTGATCTTACTTTACCTTTATTGAACAAGTCAACAGTAGTAATGCATGTGGCACACAGAGAGTTTGATGATTGATTGATCGATCTTCTTCTCTCACTCTCTCATGTTCATGGTAAATTTTTAATTCTTGGCCCATTGTTTTGGTTTTATCGAAATAGCTCCCAATATTTTGTTATATTTACAAATTGAACCTTTTACTTGTATATCAAAATAAATCCACGTCACCAAGTTTATGAATGAAAATGAAAGGTGGGAAATATTCAACATAATAGTACCAAAACACATTTTGATAACAGACTCTTTGGAATGGCCTGTTACTAGTTTTTTTTTTTTAATATTCGAATTAATGAAAATTTTGGTTGAACTGAAATAAGTTAAACAATAGAATACATGAATTGTCTATAACAACAAATCTCAAAATTTTGAGATTTAGTGGAGAGTATGACAAAGAGAATATCATGTGCCTATGAGTAAGTGTGATTCATATGGGTAAGGGTGTGTCATAATTTTTTTATAGGGTTGAAATTTGTAAAAATCTAAAAGTTAAGGGGGAGTTGCAAAAAGAAAGAGAGAAAGAAGTAGGAGTTGATTTAGATTCCGACGGGAGACAAAAGATGCTGGTTGTTTGGTCCTTGTACAGTTGTACTTGGTAGTATATAAGATGACGTGCCCGCACGTGGAATGGGACGACAGTCACGCGCCGTCAGAACAAAACAAACGGCGTTGGACCCTTTTTATTTTAATGGGCTAATAACATTTGGCCCAAAATGTAAAACCCAAACCAAATATTTTAAAATAGCCAATTAAGATTATAAAACTTATTAAGAAATATTCAATATTTCAATTATTTTATCCGTAATTCAAACAGATTTTTTTAAATAAATATTAAACAATTTGAAAATTCCAATTCTGTTATTTAGTTACTGTTTGATGTCGGATGTATGACGTTTACAACACTACAAAAATGAAGATTTATTGGTCTGAATAGATTTTTCATGTTTTTAAATTATAGTTTATCATTTCTTACATTAGATATATTTATTGATAAAAGAGTGAATTTGGAATTATCGTAATAAAATGAGAACGTTTAGAACATTTTATATTGGTACATTTTGTCGGTTTAGTTTACACTAGTACAAAATAATTTAAAGACGTGAGAGTGAGTCATCATTAGAGTCCACGTGGACAGCTAGCAAACGGCCCACAACCAACGGACGGACGTTAATACCGTCGGCAAAACACGTGATTTCTTTGAACATCTGTCACTTTTGCACTTTCTTAAGTTAAACATCGCAACCCTACATTTATATTTTATTCCAACTTTTGACCCCCATACTTTTGATTTTACAATCATACCTTCCTCTGTTTATAAAACATAAAAAAATCCACGATTCGGGGGTAAAGAGAAAAGCTTTGAGTCTTCCATTGACATGGGCGCTTAGCTTATGCTTGAGATATTTTGTTTTTACCTCCGAGAAACGGATTTAGATTCGTAATCGTGAGTTTTTTGGTGTAATGGAGATCGCTACTGTCGTAAAGGCTAATGGCGGTTGTGAAGCGGATCGACGACGGCTTCGCCGATTGAGATGCTCTGTTAAGGATTACGATTGGGGCAAAATTGGATCGGATTCACTCGTTTACAGGGTTTATGCGGCGAATTCAGATTACGAGATCGATCCTACACGACCTTACGCCGAGCTATGGATGGGGACTCACGAGTCTGGTCCGAGTTACTTGGAGGATGCTGATGGATCCAATGGCGTGACCCTTAGATCCTGGATCACCGAAAACCCTAAATCTCTTGGAAATAGGGTTTTGGAGAAATGGGGTTGCGATCTCCCCTTTCTGTTCAAGGTACAAACATCTATACATAGTTCAATGAATTGATTTTGATCATTTCGTCTGATTTGGAGTTGAATATGTACTTTTATGTTGTGTGTTGCAGAAATGTGATTAAATTTTGTAAAATATTTGGTAGGTGTTGTCGGTGGCAAGGCCGTTGTCGATTCAAGCACATCCAGATAAGAAATTAGCAAAGAAAATGCACAAAGCTCATCCTAATCTTTATAAAGACGACAATCACAAACCAGAGATGGCTTTGGCCTATACTCAATTCGAGGCTCTCTGTGGCTTTATACCTCTTCAGGTATCACATTGCTATCTTATCACTATACTTTATCATATCTTACTTTTTTTTGTTTTTTTAACATAAGAGATGAACCTATGCAATGGCCCACCTAGCTTCCCAATTTTGACAAGTAGTCCAAATTCCATGAGTAGTAAATGACTGCAGTGTCTCCTTCTCTATTGCTATAAGTTTGAGCCTAAGGTTTGAGATTGGATTCGCTGAACAAGTATTTATGTTGGTTCATGGTGTTGTTGCACATGACTCGCTCTTTCCTCGTTTTTTCTCTGGATATATTACCAAAACTTTAGAAACAATTTGGTTTTGGAGAATAGCTCTATGAAGTCTCTTATGTATGTTATTCAGTTTCCAAACTTTTAGGATTGTTAGCTTATATTTCAGAATTGAAGGATTTATGTTTCTTCTTGTAATAATGTTACAGGAGCTTAAGAGTGTCATTCGAGCTATTCCGGAGATTGAAGAACTTGTTGGGAGTGAAGAAGCAAACCAAGTTTTCTGTATCACTGAACATGATGAGGAAAAAGTGAAATCTGTTGTCCGAACAATCTTCACCCTGCTAATGTCTGCTGACGCCGATACAACAAAGAAAATTGTATCCAAATTAAAACGCCGACTGCATATGGAGAGTCAGGTCAGTCATCTAATTTCGATTGTTTTTTCAGATGATTCCTTCTCTAAATTGCCTTGTGAATGGCACTGCTGAAACCTTCTCAATATACACAGGAACGCCAATTGACAGACAAGGAACGGCTGGTTTTGAAGCTAGAGAAGCAATATCCAAATGATATTGGAGTGATATCTGCATTCTTCTTCAACTATGTGAAGCTCAATCCTGGCGAAGCCTTGTATCTTGGTGCAAACGAGCCCCACGCATACTTATTCGGTGAGTGCCTTGAGGTCATGGCGACTTCAGACAATGTAGTACGAGCTGGCCTCACTTCCAAGCCTCTGGATATTCAAACACTTTGTTCAATGCTCTCTTATAAACTGGTAAAGATCTAAACCAAACTCAAAGTGTACTCCAAGACTTACAAAAGATTGGTTACTAAGGTCTTATTTCTGACTTTCAGGGATATCCGGAAATCCTGAAGGGAACAAGGATTCGACCATACATAACAAGATACCTGCCGCCTTTCGAAGAGTTTGAAGTTGATCTGTGTGATCTTCCCAGTGGAGCCTCGACGGTGTTTCCCTCTGTTCCAGGCCCTTCTCTTCTGCTTGTACTCCAAGGTGAAGGAAGAATGTCTACAGAAGCATCAGCCGATGGGATTTCAATGGGAGATGTTTTATTTGTTCCTGCAGATACCGAGATTCACTTGAGGTCTTCATCTGACTTGAAGTTGTACAGAGCAGGAATCAACAGTAGGTTTTTGTTTCCTCTATAGTCAAAACTACACAGTACACAAATGTTTGCTTTTTCAGTTATTGTACGATTTTTTAATGCAAGTGTCAAACCACTTTTGTGCTCAAAAATTATAAATTTAACCTGGAATTATTTGAAACTTTTGTTTTTGAAACTATGAATGCTAGTAGGAAAAAAGAATTGTATCGATAAATCGAACTTTGAAGAAGAGATTGCGAAATGCTGAAATAACAAAATCTTTGCAAAGAGTTTTACTCCCAAACAGAATCAAAAGCTCTCTATCCGACAAAAAAGAATGAAACAAACATTCATCTCTTCAAGCTTCTATGACTGGGTACTCGAAAACTACATCTTTCCCTGTAAGTTTCCTGTACACACCCACCATTGTCTCCAGCTTGTACTCAGTGTCGTTCTTTAGCTTACTATCCAAAAATACCTGCCCAAAGTTAAAAAGGAATGAGACATGTTATAAAACAGTTTTAAGCACGGGGCAAAGATTAATGAATTTGTAAACGTTTTTACCTTCATGATCTTGGTGCCATCAAGACGGTATCTGGTTCTCTTTCCTACAATCTCAGCAGGGTAAGCGACATCCTCGAGCATGGCTTCATGGACAGAAGTAAGAGTTCTGTTGCGTGGTCTCTGAACAGCTGAGCCTTTCTTTGGTGGGCGCATGATTCTTCTGGTAGCAACAAAGATCACATCTTTTCCACTGAACTTCTTCTCAAGCTCTCTGACCAGACGAAGATGAATCTTGCGGAAAGCTTTCCTCAGCCTGAATGGAACGTAGATCACAACAGCTTTGCGGTTGCCAGAAATATCCATCTGACTACACAGAATAGAAAAAGGAGATAGTTCAGTAAGGGAACCATAATGAAAATCCTTCCAAGCGAGAAAACAAAGTACATACACAGCTTGGTTAATGTAGAGATCTTTCAACTCGCTTTTCAACTCCTGGTTGGTGTTCTCCAAGTCAAACAAAGCCTGTAAATAAGAAGAAAACAACATTCTAATCGATAAGCAACCAATAAAACAAAAAGAAACACTCATAGACAGCAACGACAATAACCTGAGTAACTTGCTCTTCAAACTCTGTTGGTGCAACACCCTTATCCTTGTGGATCTTGTTCTGACCCGAATACATCTTCACAGATCTACAACAGTAACAAGATAAAAGACACAAAAATTAGCCTATCATTTTTTAGATTGTGACATAGCAAACGGTATTTCAACTTGTAACTAAATCCACAAATTTGATCAATTTCCCAGAAATTAGGTCTGGCATTCACTGAAATTCCCAATTTACTGATAATTAAGTTCACAAAACCGAAATACTCAGTTACCTCAGCTAAATTATGCGAGCTATATGCAACTCAACCATCTAATTTTCCAAATAAGAGACATTAACCACATTAATAAGTGCATCAAAGCAAGAGAGCTTATAAACCCTACAGGAAGTTTTTTATTAGTCCAATGATCACAAAATTAAGCAGATCAAACTAATTGTAATCCCTGAACTACACCTCTCACTAAAGCTAATATATTTCTCCAAAAAAACTGAGAGAGAGAGCAATTACAAAAACGTCGATTAGCCTCCAACAAAAACACCCATTTCTTGGATTTTAACTAAAGCTACAGAGAAAGGAAGGCTTTTGAAGCGTACCAATAAGAACGACGAAGAACCTTAGAAGGTGAAAATAGGTTAATCCAGAGCTTCGGTGTTCCAGGGAGGCAATACAATGCTGGTGAAGGAAAGCTTTAAATATTTAGGGTTTTTTGAGATCCCTATTTTGGACGGTCTAGATCTAATCATACTTAAAATGGGCCGTTAAAACCAATGGGCCCAATGTATACTCTTCCTGGGACTAGCCCATTAAATAACTCCATAGAATATAGGCGATAATTATCATCTCATAAAACGATATCGTTTTTAGTACACAAAAACCGACCTTACTTCACATTTTTATAAAGTGCATTCATTACATAGCCGCTCTGTTTCTTCTTCTCTTTCCCTCACCCTTATCGCCGCTGTTTCGTCTTGAACAATCAGGTTTGTTTCTCTCTCCCTCTTTCTTTAAGGTCCGTTAATGGCGGAATTTATCTACCTTGTAAACAGTTTGTTACAGATCTAAGGTTTATAATTTTTTTTATCTTGTTTCATCTTCTTTAGTCTTGTGAAAAATTTCTGTTTTTAGTATCGTCAATACTTTGTGTATTCTTTGATATCTATTTCTGTGAAATTGGTTTCTTTTAGTCAATGTATTAGTTGGCATTTCTGCTTCTAAACACCCTTTTTATATCCATCTCTCTCTTTGAATTTCGATATGATCACCAAACGAGTTTTTGTCAATTCTCTCAAATTCAACGGGACTCTGGACGAATTTAGGGCAAATTTGTTCAGATTTTACCAAGTAAATCCGATTTCTTATCCATTGGGGTCTTAAATTACACATCTTTCACTTCTTTTTTCTTTTAAAACCTAATTTTTTCACTTGATGCACAGATTAGGTGTTCTTCTGTGGATAAAAGATGAATCATTGTAGCCTTCAGCAGAATGCATTCTTGTCTCGTGAAGAATCGAGAGGATTTGTTCCTATCTATTCTCATCCAGTGGACTCTGTTGTTTGCCCTAAGCCCCGTCGTGCAAACAACGTTATTCGTCCCTTTAGATTACATTTTAGGTATAAAGTTTCTTCCTTTATTATCTTTGTCCACAAAACATCATATTGTTGTTTTTGTTTAACAAAGTCTTGATTTGCTTTGTTTTGGGGATTGACAGTCTTTCAGGAGCTGATGATGTATGTGATTCTAAAGCCGGGGAAGATCTTTTGGACATATTTCGTAGAAAGGTTTGTCTTTTCTTTTCACTCTGTTTCAAAAATGTTGCATTGAAGCAATTTCTATTGCATTTCACTTGTCTTCCTTTGTTTGAACATATTCGTTGAAATTGGAGTTCCCTGTATAGAAATCAAAGCTAAGTTACATAGTTGCTTCAAGTGGTTTACCTATCTTTGTGACTTCCAAAGCAATTCTCCATATATGATTCTTGTTCTGCTTTCTATAAGTTGGTTTGCACATTGAATCAATTCTTAGCTATATAGTAGCATATAAAGATTGATCTTTTGTTGAAACTGTAAAGCTACTGTCCACATTTTGTGTATTGAGATCTATTTCTTGTCTTCTTCTTTCTCTAGGAATCAGTATCATCTAGATCACCCCCATTTTTCCTTGGGTCTCCCCCTAGCCGAGCAGCAAACCCGTTAGCTCAAGATGCACGCTTTGGAGATGAGAAACTCAACACTGTCTCACCCTCACTCTCCCCTCTTCTCCCATCTGCATCTCGTGTTAAAAGTGGTTGTGGTAGAATGAAGTTTGGGGTGAAACCAGCAACTGTTAGAGTAGAAGGGTTTGATTGCTTGAACAGGGACCGCCCAAACTCAAGTATCCCTGCCATGGCCTAGAAAGAAGAAGAAGGAACAAAGAGGATTCACAAAGTGTACATAAAATCCAGACTCAAAGACTCCATTTTTTGAAGAAGTATATATAGTTTTGCAGAAGAAGAGGAAAAGGAAGATTAACGATCGCTCAAGCTTTTACCGCAGTTTTCTGTGATTATGATGAGGTTCAATGTTGTGTATATATATGTATCTACCGTAATTAAGAGGTAAGGTCGAGACTTTATGTGTTAACTTCTTATTTCTGAAGTCTCGTTGTAACATATTAAACCAATTTGGGAGTGTTGTTCTCTTTTCTGTGTATAATAACCATTCTTCTTTTTTGGAGATTCTCAAGTCTTTGTAAATTGTAATCTTGATAAATTCAAAATGCTTTGTATTATTCGAACAAGCTTCCGTCTTTAGAGATTCTAATTGTCTTGTCTCTCTGGAATGGACAAGAGAAACGAAACGGAAAATAATGCGAATGAAACGGAGCCATCAGCGTTGACTACGTAACTTGACACTTACGAATTACGTACGGTCTATTCAACGAACGAAGATTCCTTCAATATTGTCGTGAACAAGAACACTAATCTCATGGACGCATTAAATGAATGGAAATAGTATTTGACTAGTTAATGTCGTTTAGAACTTAGTAAATTTTGAACCAAACCCATGGATATGAATTGCAGTAGAATCATAATACCAATCGGAAATACTAGTTAATTATTTTTTACAACTCATTAAATTTTGAACCAAAGACATGAATATGAATTGATGTATGAAACGCTACATTTTTGTCTTTTTGCTACGTGGTTTGTTGTTAAATGTACATGTTTTTTTAATAGAAAACAAGGATTTAACTCACGGTTTACCGCGGGCAATCGGTTTATTTGGTTTTTATACTAAATATTTGAGTAAATTTGATATCCTAAACTTATAAATATAAATTTTTTAATCAAACATAACTAAAAAATAATTTGGATTTTTTTTGTTGTTATTTAGTGATAAGAAGAATGTGTTAAAATGTGATTAAATTTTTTTTGCTTGTTATTTATTTATTTTTGTTGAACGGTTTAGATTGAAGGGAATTAATTTTATTGAACGGTTTAGATTTAATCGAATCATATAAAGTTTAGAAGATTGTTAAGACCAAATTACCCTTAATGATTTTGAATAACAAAGAACAAAATCCAAATTTGAAATAAAAATTAAGATCAAATTAGACAAAATTCAATTTGTACTTCCCTTATAATAATAAGAGGATACATAACAGAATCCACTAAACTCAAATCAAATGTGCTACAAAATGGGTCTCACAATATTGTAATGTAATCTGGTACAAAGTTAAATTTAAGTGGATTACGTAAGAAAGAATATCAAAGCTGAGTTTTGGTTGTCTGGATTAAACTATAAGGTGGGGAAAATAAGAATTAATCTAAAGGTGATTAAAGATAAAATTTATTAAGTAAAAGATGATTTAAGATTACGTTTTTTACGAAAGCGTCGGCTAACAGAGAGAGTCACAAAGATCCGCCCACAGGGAGAGAAGAAGAAAAGATCAAAAACCGGAAACCATAAAACCAGAAACCAGTCAATAGTTTTGGACATAGTTGAAAGCAGTATTGTTAAAACAGATTCTTTTCCAGAAAACCAGGAGCTAAGTGTGGGCCCCAGTTCTTCCAAATGCTCCTCAAATGACTCAAATCCCATCTGGATGACTTACGTGGCGATTCGACCAAATTTCTTACTCGCGAGCGTGGAGGCCACGTGTCTTATCACAGTCTCTTCAAACACATTTAAGACAATTTAACCAAAATCCTACTCCATAGATACTCTGAATTGGTCAGATACTTTAATCAACAACCATATTAAATCGTTTTAGAACGAATTAGATTGTATAATCCAGAATTTATAGACTATTCACTAGTAATTAAAAAATGGTAACTTGATATGTCACGTGTATGACACGCGCATTGGATAGAGTGGGGACAAAAACATAACTTGGGGAAGAAACACAAGAAGCAAAACCTTGAATCAGGGTGAAGAAAAACAGCGGCGGTTCTGGGAAAATAAAGGAAGGATTTTGTAATTAAAAGACAAAACAACCCTTGTCTTTAGAGAAAAACAGCTCTTCTTATCTTGTTTTCTTTGTCTTCTGCCTTCTTCCCTTGGTTTTATAATCTCTCTCCGCTTCCCCCAAAAATCCAGGGGCTTCTTACACGCACACAATCCTTTAAAGCTATCGTCTTTCTTATATAATCAGTGAATCTTCATTAACACCTCCCACAAAATCTCAGAAATAACTTTCACAACAGAGTCAAAGAGTTCCAAATCGTTTGTTTGTATTTTGTACGATCAAAGTTGTTGGTACTTGTAAGATAATCGAAACCAAAGATGCGGATGAGCTGTAATGGATGCAGAGTTCTTCGGAAAGGGTGTAGTGAGGATTGTAGTATAAGGCCGTGTTTGGCTTGGATCAAATCGCCTGAAGCGCAAGCTAACGCAACTGTCTTTCTCGCCAAGTTCTATGGCCGTGCTGGACTCATGAACCTCATCAACGCCGGTCCCAATCACCTTCGTCCTGGTTAGTGGTTTTTCTTTTAACCTTTTGATGGCAGTTTTGAATTATACTTTCCAACGATGCCGTTTCGTCTTAGGTCATTTTTTGAACCTAATTAGATCAAATATTTTTGCAGGGATTTTCCGATCGTTGTTGCACGAAGCTTGTGGGAGGATTGTGAATCCGATCTATGGTTCGGTGGGTTTGTTGTGGTCGGGGAATTGGCAGCTTTGTCAAGACGCCGTGGAGGCTGTGATGAAAGGAGAACCGGTCAAAGAGATCGCCACAGACGCTGCGACGATCGGCCAAGGTCCGCCTCTTAAGATCTACGACATCCGACATATCTCCAAGGATGATAACTCTGCCGCCGCGGCTACTGGCTCAACCGATTTGAAACTTGCGAAAACTCGCCGTGCTAAGCGGGTCTCCACCGTCGCGATACAGGCGGAATCGGAGGGAAAGTCTGACGAGGCTAGTCACGATTCGTCGTTGAGTCATCAGTCTGAAATAGTGGCTGCTCATGAAGGAGAGAGCAAGGAATCCGAGAGCAATGTCTCTGAGGTTTTGGCATTCTCGCCTCCGGCTGTGAAGGGCTCCGGCGAGATAAAGCTTGACCTAACTTTAAGGCTCGAACCGGTGTCACGTGCGTATCATGTGGTACCTGTTAAGAAGAGAAGGATCGGCGTGTTTGGCACGTGTCAGAAGGAGAGCACGTGTAAGACTGAGCTTATGCTCTAAGCTCCGTTTTAGCTATACTCAGAAGTTTTGCCCCCATCAGCTCTATTCGGCTCGGCTCTGATGATCTTCAAGTCGAGCCGGTAACTTTTTTTTAATATATAGTTCTCTATTTCCCCCTTTAATGTTCACTTTCCATTTGTGACAAAAGAATAGAGTATATGTACAAAATTATTTACAGAGATTAATTCAAGAATTGGCTGAGATATTATCTATTTTTTAACGAATAAAAGCAAAAAATTTATAAAAAGAAAGTTGATTTATTTCTAAATATTATGGGCCTATCTGCTATCATTTAATAAGTGATATTTTGGGCCTATCCTTTCACGACTGTATTAAGGAAATTGTCAATACCACGTGGCATATTTTAATAGGATAATGGCGGCTGACCTGGCAGAGTTGAAAGCACAAGCCATGTGCTTCGGGTGTGATCCAGTGGAGATATCGAGGGAACGCAAAGGTAGGGGCCAGATTCTGTAGTACCTTCTTCGCCTACCTACTCTCTTTCCCGAATTTATTTGCCGGCGGTGATCAATCAGAACGGGATTTTAGCCTGAGTAATCGGTCACTGGGAAGAGAATTTCGACGGTGAGAGAAGATGAAGATATTTGTGAAAACTCTCAAGGGGACTCACTTCGAGATCGAAGTAAAACCCGAGGATTCGGTATGCGAATTTCTACAGATAGTTTCCTTACTTGTCAATTGAGACTGTTGAATTACGTATCCGAGGAGGTTTCTCGATCGAGTTTATTGTTCTCTCGGTAGAGTCGGTTTTCTCAATTAAGTTTCTCGATCGAGTATTTGATTTGGTCGATTTTAGAGGTTTCTCTGTTCTTTCGTGATCTGAGAGCTAGTTCTTATAAGTGGAATGTGGTAATTTGGAGGTTTCTAAAGAGAATTTAAACAATTCAGCAATCTTTGTCTATGGGTTTGTTTGGCCATCTTTTTTAGTAATTTCACTGCTTGTAGTGGGAATGAGCTCATTTCATTTGCATTTGAAGTGTGTTTGTTACTACTATGTTTGGATCCATTAACCTTCTGCTTCTCCTAAGTGTTTTCCAATTGGGGAATTTACAGTCTGTCACTGAACTGAGAGTTGTGCAACAACATTTCCATTTTAAAAGATTTCGTTTGGATTTTATACTTCCATCCTGTTATCATCTCTTTTTTTTTTGTGAATGCATTTCTGATAGTTGTAGTCTTGTAGTTGTAACTGACATTTTTATTTTTCAATGCGCTTGACTATTTTCTTGGACTTGTGCTGGTAATTTATCTAATTTCAGGTTGTTGATGTGAAGAAGAACATAGAGAGTGTGCAGGGCGCAGATGTGTATCCTGCTGCAAAACAGATGCTTATTCACCAAGGTAAAGTGCTTAAAGATGAGACAACTATTGAGGAAAACAAAGTTGCTGAGAACAGTTTTATTGTCATTATGATGAACAAGGTACGTTTTGGATCTGGGGAATAAATAAGTAATTCTGTTGTTTTCTGTTTAGCTCTTTGATTACCCGATTCTGATTTATGCTCTCTGGTGCTAAACATGTAATAGAGTAAACCTGCTTCAGCTGCAGCATCTAGTGCATCTGCTGGCACATCGCAGGTGAGTTGGTTCTGTTGTTATGACATCATTATAAAGGCTCAGATGCTGCAACTTGGGATTTTTGGAAAAACTTCTTGCCTCTGCAACTAATGAAACGAAAGTGTCAAATGCTTCTATGTATTTTCTTGTTTGTTGAATGATCTAACTTTGGTGTTGGTTTAGGCCAAGTCGATACCTCCCTCAACATCACAGCCTTCAATTTCCCCTCAGACTCCAGCTTCTGTATCAGCGTGAGTTTTCGAGACAAGTACTCTCTGTTTGAAAAATTCCTAGAATCTATCTGAAAAAACTGTGGCTACATTCTACAACTAATTTCAATATTTTGCCCCCAATTTGAAAACTGTGCAGACCAGTGGCACCTGCACCAACACGTCCACCACCACCTGCACCGACACCGACACCTGCACCTGTAGCTGCAACTGAAACTGTGACTACCCCTATACCTGAACCTGTACCTGCTACTATATCATCAAGCACTCCTGCACCAGACTCAGCTCCTGTGGGGTTAGCATCTCGTTTCAGTCTTCTGCGCAGCTCAGAAATTGACCTACTCTTATTCTGTTTCCTATTTGTTTTGATTAAAATAGAAGTCAAGGTGATGTTTACGGACAAGCAGCATCAAATCTAGCCGCTGGAAGTAATTTAGAGAGTACCATTCAGCAGATTCTTGACATGGGTGGAGGAACCTGGGATCGTGAGACTGTTGTCCTTGCACTTCGTGCTGCATTTAACAACCCTGAAAGAGCTGTGGAATATCTTTATACTGTGAGTTCAATTATTTTCTCTCTATTTTCGTACCGTCATGCAACTTAAGAGGCAGATTTTGGTCACTAATCAATCACTATGCCGAGAATAGATTTCCTTTTTATTATGATTGGCTACCTACTAAGTGAGAGAATACATATTTAAACACCGAAATTCATGTCTTAGGGGATCCCTGAGCAAGCTGAAGTTCCACCAGTTGCCCGTCCTCCAGCTAGTGCCGGACAGCCTGCAAATCCTCCAGCACAGACTCAACAACCTGCAGCAGCACCCGCAAGTGGTCCTAATGCAAATCCGTTAGATCTCTTCCCACAGGTAATACACCTTGAGATAGAAAGCAGATTTGGTTCATTTAAACTCTTGATTATAGATGGGTGTGCAGCTAAAATCTGCTCTTTATCTCTGACAGGGCTTGCCAAATGTTGGAGGAAATCCTGGTGCTGGAACACTTGACTTCTTGCGCAACAGCCAACAGGTATAAGCTGTTTTTTTCTTTTCTCGTACACTTGCTTACAGAGTTTATCAGACATCAATGTGAAACATAAATACTATTTTTGTATATATTAGTTCCAAGCTCTGCGAGCAATGGTGCAAGCAAACCCTCAAGTTCTGCAGGTATGTTGTTCTAATTCACAGAAGAACTGAAATCACTGTCGGTTTTCATTAAATATTGTTTCAAATAATTTTGTCCTTGCGTTTTTTCTTCAGCCCATGCTTCAGGAACTGGGAAAACAGAACCCAAACTTGATGCGGTTGATTCAAGACCACCAAGCTGACTTCTTACGCTTAATCAATGAACCCGTTGAAGGAGGGGGAGAAAGGTATGCATATGATGACTTTACGATTATGAATTAATGATTCATATGTAACATATATATCAACAGCAAAACGTTGGGAGGATTTTGATTACCTAAATAGTTATTCTGTGCTTGGATAATTTGTTGTGCATTGTGTAATTCAGTGGCAACCTCCTTGGCCAAATGGCGGCGGGAATGCCACAGCCACAGGCGATTCAAGTCACACATGAGGAACGTGAAGCCATTGAACGGGTCTGTTCCTTATTTTCTCTCTTTTTTTTTTTTTTTT
>Ga0041059_1000826_pt1 | contig 24332 bp, 21 predicted proteins | sample AraColnosormetaG_FD_56232 | JGI IMG/M metagenome (GOLD analysis project Ga0041059, IMG submission 56232) | Arabidopsis roots microbial communities from North Carolina, USA - Col MF nosort | ecosystem: Host-associated > Plants > Roots > Unclassified | place: USA: North Carolina | collected... | reverse complement strand
AATATATATATATATATATATATATATATATATATATATATATATATTATTGTAAATGAAAAAAATTGGTAGGAAGATTTGCTTTGTCTTAACTTGGGGCGATGAATATACTTTCATCGTTCATCAGGTACACGGTCGGTCCATGAAACCCGGAAAACCCAGTTGGAGACAGTTCTCTTCCTCAAACTCTTGATCCTATCATGACTGCTTTTTGAAATCACTCTTCTACTATCTGTTGACTCTACGTACTCTTTGAGCCTCTTCATCGCCAAATCAAGCGTATCTTCACTCATGTTGGCGAAACAAACCCTAAACCAACCCGGTTCAGTACAATGGCACGATGAACCAGGTGAAATATTCAGCTTGACGTCATATACAATCTTCTTCCATAGCTCAAGTTCTGCTTCGAATGTGTTTGTGTCCAAAAGATGTCTCATGTCAACCCAACAGAACAAACCAGCGTTGCTTTTAAGACAAGTAATCCCTGCAGCTTCTAGACCGGACACGAGTTTCTTCTGACGAATCTTGAGTCTTTTCTGGTTTTCGTCGAGGTATGTACTTGTGAACTTCTTGTCTGAAAGCAATGCAGAGAGAAGGTACTGTGTTTGAGAAGACACGAGACCGAAACTTGACATTTTTGTTGCAGCGGAAACAACCATTTCGTCGTTGGAGTAAATTGCTCCTACGCGAAAACCTGGTAAACCGAGATCTTTGGAAAGACTATAAACAATATGAACTCGTTTGGAGACTTCGCTGTTCTCGAGGTTCTTGTCTTTTAAGACATCCATGACACTTACAAACTGTTCAAACCCAAAAACGGTACCTGAATAGATCTCGTCGCTTATGAGATGAATGTTTTTGGAAGTAATGAAGTCAACGAGAAGGTTAAGTTCTCTTCTGGTCAACATTGTGCCAAGAGGGTTAGACGGGTTGGTAACAAGAACTCCTTTGACCTTAAGATCAAGCTTTTGAGCTTGTTGATAAGCTTGTTGAAGAGCTGACTCTGTTATTTGGAACCCATTAGAGCTTGAGCAATGAATAGGTACGATCTCTGCTCCCGTTCTCCATTTCAAGTCTCTATCGAATCTGTATGCATAAGCGAATCAAATACTATCAGCTCAGGTTTCTTGTGAGGCAAGTAATTAAATAAAAAAACCTAAAAAATTACCCTGGATAGTAAGGAGTTGGTAAAAGGAAAGCGTCCCCGGGTTCGGCGAGACAAAACATGAGAGTTTCGTTGGCAGATGTTGAACCAGCAGCTAGGACAATCTTGCTTGGATCAAATGTTACTCTATTTCCTCTGATTTCCTCCATAAACTCTGCCAAAGCCTATAGATAAATAAACCCTATTAAGTTAGTTACTCGCTTCTTGATCGAGTTACTTATGAAGGTGAAAAAAAATTAATTACTTACTTTCTTGAATTCGGGTAGGCCATGATAGTCTTGAAAGAGAGCAAGCTCTTTGAAAATGGATTGGCCGTCCTTTTTTAGTCCGGCTGCGTCCGGATTCTTAGCTAACCATGTCTCTATGAGATCAAAACATAGCTGCATGCATATTAAAAACATCGTATTAAACACCCAAAAATATACAATAATTAAAGATTGGTCGATTGGTCGAAAACTCGTAGTTATAGTTACCTGATTTTCGGCAAGACCCATTTGAATAATCCCATTAGGGTTCTTGATTTCGTCGTAAGGGTTCTTCTCGTATTCTTCCCATCCCAAGAAGTAGGAAGAGTCTTGTCCATGAGCATTGCTTGTCACTTTTCTCGACAGTTGTTTCATTTTTTGATATAAAAATCAAAAAGAATGTTTGGTTTATTGAAAGATGACTAATGAAGAATGGGAGAACGGTAAATGAGAGAGATATGTTGAATTAGGTTTTAGTTAGTTGGTGAAGACTGAAGAGTGAGATGTGGAATGTGGTTGCTTGTGGGAGCTATATATATATATACTTCCGTTTTTTACTTGACGTCACGTAGCTAGTAATTTATTAGTAATCATTTATCGTCAGTTAGTATATATTTTGCTAATCTTATACTACAAATCTAAAGAAAATCTCTCTTCCTATCTCTATATAAAGTTAAATTGAAAAAGACTCAACAATTATTTCAAATTTTGAAGTATGTGTGAAATTGGGTTAATTAAAAACAGAAGTAGACTAAAACGTTATAAAATTTTAGAGGAAGTAGAATAATATTGTTTAACCCTCACTATATATATTATTACACAAACACATGAGAGATATAAAGAAAACGATAATAATGATAATTGGATAGGTGAAGTAGAATAGAGAAAAGAGAAAGCTTGACACATAGTTAAACAAAACAAAATTAGTTTTGTCCATAAAACGCGTTTTCGGTCACCGCCCATACATACATGACAATGAATTAGCGACCAAAACAATACAAAATCTATTTTTAGATCGAATGTCATGATATTGTGTTGGGGATTTCACCAATTGTGTTTCGGGAGTTATCTGAGATGTTTATGATTATTACTGCGGTTATGCTTATAATACAAAACTAGTGGACATTAGAGATATTAAATCTGAAGAAAAAGTGGCCGCCAAATTGAAAATAAATAGTAAATTTTGATTGGGAGTTTTGGGAATTTGAATATCTCCGAAGCCAGTAAGACTAAGCTTAGAAAAAATTTTAAGATCCATTTCGGATTTGGACATTTAGATCCGAACTCGATAATTTCATGATCATGCCACTAGGGTTAATCAGACACAAGGTCCAAATTAAAAAAAAAAGTGTATTATTCACAATTTCTGGTTATGAATCTTTTGATTTAAAGATGTTATTGTTTCTAATTTACAATTTTTTTTTGACGATTTTAATAAAAGCATACAAAATAAAGAATAGAAAGATTCTAAATTATTGTTAGATCTAGAGAGTTTTCTATAATCTTGTTGATTAGTTTTCCACAATCTTATAAAGTTTTCCAAATAATCTTTCTATTTTAATGATATTTTTGATGACTTTATTTTGTAAAGGAAAATATCAAAAGTTATAAACTAATAACATAATAATTTAATTCATTAATAATCATAAATTCTTTTATTTTAATTGAATAACACAAAAATTTTATTGACTTTCTAAAAGTATGAATCAAATAACTGCATGAAAATTTTAGATCGCATTTTACAAATTTTAAACTAATACACTAGATTTTAATAAACTTTTAAAAAATTTTAACTGAATAACAACAGATTCTATATAACATTTAAATCACAAAAACTCTATTTAATTCGCACACAAATAACATCCCACTGTATATATCATCACGTGCTTGCCCAAAAAAATTAAAAAATAAACGAGCCCATAATAAATGGGCCTTGAACAGATTCTAAGCCCAAGTCAATTAACGAAAAATAAGAGACGAAACGAAAACTTATGACTTTGTTTACCAGTCTTCTTCTGAAAACAGAACTTGCAAATGCGAGAAACATACAATCTCTGAGGTTCACTTGTCACTATTAGATGAATCAGACGCCATGGAAGTTCAAAACTTTTCGAGACCTTCTACTGAAATCTGTAGCGGAGAGAGATCTCTTCACTGGGAAATCACTTCACGCGCTCTACGTGAAATCCATTGTAGCTTCGTCCACTTATCTCTCAAATCACTTCGTGAATCTCTACTCCAAATGTGGTCGCCTTTCCTACGCACGAGCCGCGTTCTACTCCACGGAAGAACCCAATGTCTTCTCTTACAATGTAATTGTCAAAGCTTACGCGAAAGATTCGAAAATCCATATTGCACGCCAGTTGTTCGACGAAATTCCCCAACCAGACACTGTCTCTTACAATACTCTTATCTCGGGGTACGCTGATGCTAGAGAAACTTTTGCCGCAATGGTTCTGTTTAAGAGAATGAGAAAATTGGGATTTGAGGTTGATGGGTTTACGTTATCAGGGTTGATAGCAGCTTGTTGTGACCGTGTTGATTTGATAAAGCAGCTTCACTGTTTCTCTGTCTCGGGAGGGTTTGATTCGTACTCGTCTGTGAATAACGCGTTTGTTACGTATTATAGTAAAGGCGGGCTTTTGAGAGAGGCGGTATCGGTGTTTTATGGGATGGATGAATTAAGAGATGAAGTTTCGTGGAATTCGATGATTGTGGCTTATGGGCAGCACAAGGAAGGAGCAAAGGCATTAGCTTTGTATAAAGAAATGATCTTTAAAGGATTCAAGATTGATATGTTTACATTGGCAAGTGTTTTAAATGCTCTCACTAGCTTGGATCATTTGATCGGTGGCCGTCAGTTCCACGGTAAGCTGATCAAGGCTGGATTTCACCAGAACTCACATGTGGGAAGTGGTTTGATTGATTTTTACTCAAAATGCGGGGGTTGTGATGGTATGTATGATAGTGAGAAGGTATTTCAAGAGATTCTATCGCCGGATTTGGTTGTTTGGAATACGATGATTTCTGGATATTCAATGAACGAGGAACTCTCTGAAGAAGCTGTGAAGAGTTTTAGACAGATGCAACGTATTGGACATAGACCTGATGATTGCAGTTTTGTCTGTGTCACAAGCGCTTGCTCGAATCTCTCCTCTCCTTCTCAGTGCAAGCAGATTCATGGCTTGGCGATCAAATCTCACATCCCTTCGAATAGAATCTCTGTGAACAACGCGTTGATTTCGTTGTATTACAAAAGCGGAAACCTGCAAGACGCAAGGTGGGTATTTGATAGAATGCCGGAACTTAATGCGGTATCTTTCAATTGTATGATCAAAGGTTATGCGCAGCACGGGCATGGAACAGAAGCTTTGCTTTTATACCAACGGATGCTGGACTCGGGTATTGCGCCTAACAAGATAACCTTTGTAGCCGTTCTTTCTGCTTGTGCGCACTGTGGTAAGGTCGACGAGGGTCAGGAGTACTTCAACACCATGAAGGAGACGTTCAAGATCGAACCAGAGGCTGAGCACTATTCTTGTATGATTGATCTTTTAGGCCGAGCAGGGAAGCTAGAAGAGGCAGAGAGATTCATAGATGCAATGCCTTATAAGCCAGGCTCTGTTGCTTGGGCTGCTTTGCTCGGGGCTTGTAGGAAACACAAAAACATGGCTCTTGCAGAGAGAGCAGCTAATGAGCTTATGGTGATGCAACCATTAGCTGCCACGCCATATGTGATGCTAGCAAACATGTATGCAGATGCCAGGAAATGGGAAGAGATGGCCTCGGTGAGGAAATCAATGAGGGGGAAAAGGATAAGGAAGAAACCGGGATGTAGTTGGATCGAAGTGAAGAAGAAAAAGCATGTATTCGTCGCAGAAGATTGGTCTCATCCGATGATACGAGAAGTGAATGAATATCTAGAGGAGATGATGAAGAAGATGAAGAAAGTTGGGTATGTGATGGATAAGAAATGGGCAATGGTAAAAGAGGATGAAGCAGGCGAAGGGGACGAAGAAATGCGGTTAGGACATCACAGCGAGAAGCTAGCGGTGGCTTTTGGGTTGATGTCGACTAGAGATGGAGAAGAATTAGTTGTAGTTAAGAATTTGAGGATATGTGGGGATTGTCACAATGCTATCAAGTTTATGTCTGCGGTTGCAGGTAGAGAGATCATTGTAAGAGATAACCTTCGGTTTCATTGCTTCAAAGATGGCAAGTGTTCATGTGGGGATTATTGGTGATAATAATTATGATTTAATTGAATAGGAAAAATTGTGTTGGCGGATACAACATTGAAGGATAAAAACTGACCTGTTACAAAATACAAGGAGAAATATCGATTACGCTATTTTTTTTTTTCGCGTGCGGCTCTACGTGTAAATATGCTTTGGTGTGGAACCAGTAGGCTTTGGTGGTGGCTGGTTAATGTAATGGCTTGAGGTGGAAGACTTGGCAGGCTGGTTTGTATAATCCTTTGGAAACAGCCTGTTCGAACTTCTTGCTTGGTGCATCGTTTTCTTCTAAGTTTGTCTGGACGAAAAAGCGGTTCCACCACGATGCGCTACGCATTTTAGCCTGCCAACAAAAATAAGAGTGCAAGTATTAAGTCTTGTACTTGTAGTCTCTATCTTGAAAAACTTTGTGAAAGATTGGTAACTGTCATTTAAGCATGTGTTTAACTCTACAGTCTACACAGTGTTTTAATCATAAAGAGATGCTAATGACTAACTACATAAACTAAGCTAATGCCATTAAACACTAACGATGAAAGGTGGATTCATATTTAATCATCAGGATTCAGGAGAACAGGGTATATAGTAAACTTACGGGTCGGCCGAATTTAGAGAGTTCAGCAACTTTAGCTCTCTGCTGACCAGGGAGACCTAGAGCAGTTGAAGTTCAAGAATTAGAAACCAAAACTTGAAAGACATTTATTAGCAACCCTTTTTCTCAAGTTTTATGATAGTTTACCTGCAAAAAGAACCACACCGTCTGAAGCCACCCTTGCGAGTTCAGGAACGGTCTTGTTCAGGTACTTGGGTGAGAGATAATCCAGAGCATCTGACACAATCACAAGAGAGAAGGATTTTGCCCGGTAGGGCAGAGGAAACTTGATATCAGCAACACGTACAAGACCTTTGCTCACAAAACTCTTGCAGTGAGAATCTGCATCCTCAATATCATATGGTTCAACACCCCATGCTTCAGTCTCTTCTTCTTTCAATAGACTGGAAACCACTGAGCATGTGTCAGGGCCCACATGCAAGACTTTGCGCATGCCATCTCCATAAGCCTTCTTAAGTACAGGAATGGCTCTTTGGACTTCTGCTGTGCAAGAATAGTCACCTGAGAATTCATAACAAATTGGACAAAAAAAATATCAAACCCGAGTGTCAAGCATTTGAATGGATTAAACTGCTGATAAATTGATCGATGCGGATAAAGGTATTAACTTAAGCACATGTACTGAACAATGAGAAACAAGGATTACCTGTAACTTTGCTAACTTCTTTGATACTTTTAAATATACCTGTGTTCGAGAAAAAATGAAAGCGATGAGAAAAATCTCTAGTAGAGCTATACATAATGCAAAAAGAGCTATCATATACATTACCTGGACCACTGTAAGCATAACCAATGAGAAGACAAGCCCCCTAGAAATTATAAACATACAAAACAACAATAGATTTCAATTAGAACCATACCATTCATCTCCCAGGAATCGAATCAGTCAAGGAAGACAATGAAATACACAAACCATACCACAAGAACAAGGCAAATAGATAGTAGTGGAGAAGATCGAGACTTTGAGTGTAAAGCTCCTGCAAAAGGGAAGCTTCCACCATCGCCAACACGTCTTGTTGAACCTACTTGCCGTCTCGCCATAACTAAAATCCCAGCAAGCTCAAGCTATTAGATCTACACATCAAACACTAAATTGGATTAATTTGTATCCTTTTTTAGAATTAACATTCATAGAACAACACTAAGCAAAATGAACAAATCAACGTGGAATAAAACACCATTCTCAAGCAAACCAAACACAGAAATCGACAAAACTAAGCTAATTAATTCTCCAATTCACAGATCCAACATAACCATCGACGAAACAAACACATAACCTTAAAATCTATTAGATCCCACAACAAATTAGCTGCGTTTCGTTCTACATTAACAATGAATTTCACCAGAAACAAATCCAATTACAGATTGATCCATGAAACAGCTCGCAGAACGGTAGACGAAGGAAACCCAAATCGAGAAGAGGAAGAAGAAGAAGGAAGAAATCGAAATCTACCTTGGATCAATGAAATAATGAGGGTTTGGATCTAAGATCTGAGATCCGAGAAAATGAGCACTTTATCAATAAACACACCTCACACTTGAATTTACTAAAGGAAGAAGAAGCTTCGAAGTGTTAATATCACTGCTTCAATATCGCTATCTACTTATTTATACCTGCCTCTACAAAGCGCGTATGGCTACGAGTCTATGACGCGCTGTTACGAAAACGACAGCGTTTTAAGTCCATTTATTAATCAGAATACCAACAAACTTCTTGCCGTTTTTTACACACGTACAAGTTTCAAAACGACACGCACTTCTCTGATTCCGTGGTACAAAAAAAGGAACATAGAAGCAGAAGACAAAACCATTGTTTCGTTTCTTCTTATATTCTCAACGTTGATCTAACGGGATTAATCTCTCCTCTTCATCATCGTTACGAGGTGGCCTCCATTTACGCTTATGAAGCTCACTCCTTTCGACTATAGTCGGAGACTTGAGCTTCTTCTCTTTCATTTTGTCATCAATAAGATACAGCAACTCCTTCAAACCAACTCCGGTTAATGCAGAAACTCTAACATCTGGTCCTTTCTTATTTGCAGCATCTACTTTAGCAACTTCCGGAACTTTCCAGAACTCAGGGTCGTCAGCATTTTCATCTTCAGACAATAGCCACCCATCAGCGTCGTCACCGTCTCCGTTTTGGATTTGGTCTTCATCTACTGTTGCTTCAGATGCATCAACAGTTTCTTCAGCTTTTAAATCAGCTTCGTCTTCGTCTTCTTCTCCTACTCCTTCGCCATCATCTAGATATTTCTCTTCCTCCACTTCGTCTTCTTCATAATCAATCTACAACAAAATTCCCAGTGTGAAAAAAGGTGGTTGCTTCTTCTACTTGTATAGATGGTTTATATATCAATCCTACCTTATTCCAGACTTCAATCATATTTTGAAGCTTCTCTTCAGGTACTCCAATTTGATTTAGGACATGAAGCACTGTTGAACGATGCTCCTCGATATTTGGAGCTGTTGAATCAACTACATGCTGCAGGGGTTTAATCATATCAACGCCAAGTCTTTCTGCAGTTTTCTCTTCTAAATGTAACTATGGAATATTATTTTATTTATTTATTTAGCTCTTACCAGAAGTAGATCAGCTTCAACAACTTCTTCCAGAGTCGATTGAAAAGCTTTCACCAGCTGCAAAAAGGCATGAGCCAAGAAAAGAAAAGTAAGTGAAATATCACTTGATAAAGGATAAGTGGAATTAAAGTAGGTATACATTACCTGTATAGGCAGATCTGATATGAATCCGACAGTGTCACTAAGAAGCACAAAGTTTCTGAAAAGAAATTGACTCTTGCGATTCAGTACAAGTTCATGTGTACCAGAAAGTTATAAACATGATTCTCAACGTACAAATTAACTTACCCAGAAGGAAGATGGGCACTCTTGAGTGTAGGATCTAATGTGGCAAACAATCTGCAGAGGCCAGACCAACCATTCAAAAGTTATGACTTCAGTTTCAAATTTAACAGTTTTAAGATAGTTATGAAACCATTGAATTATACCGCTCATTGCAGTAGAGAGCAGTCTTTGTTAGTGCACTTATCAGAGTCGATTTTCCCTAACAAAAGCAGATAATTGATACTCAGAAAGTAGACTAAAACACTTGGTTTCTAGCTGAAACTTCTTCGGAGCAAAATTCAAACACTTACAGCATTTGTGTAACCAACAACAGCAATGGTTCCTGAACTCTCACCCTCTAACCCCACTCTTTTCTTACGTCCAGCACGCTGCAATAGCCGTGTTCGCTGGGCTTCTTTAATTTGGGATAACAAGCGAATCCTCCGGTCTGATATTCTGGTACATCAAGATTTTGTTTAACGCATAGATTTAATATTAGAAAAGAGAGCCATGCACTAAGTCTTTCGGTTAACCAACAATTAGACAAGACCTTCGGCGTTGAAGCTGAAGCTCAGTTTCTCCTGCACCACCTACAAAACCGCCACCGGTTCCCTTGCTTCCTGCTCTCCTGCACAACAATTTAACAACAGTTTCATCATTGTCTCAAAAATCAAAAGAGTAAAGAGAATACACAAAGTAGTATAGATTAATCACTCACCCTCGGGCACTGACAACTTCAGCTTCTCCAAACTGCCCAAAAGTATGGCGTCCATCAGTACCACGCACTCGAACCAGTCTGCTCTTATTGTACATCAAAGCAGCTAACTCAGCCTGTGAATGGATGAACCAATCAGCTATTAATAAACCTTTCCTAGTATGTAAAAGGACAAATCTGTATTGTCACAGTACCTGTAGTTTTGCTTCCTTTGTATGCGCATGAGCATTAAATATTTCGATTATAAGACCCACACGGTCTAAGACAGGTTTTGCCCATATTCGCTGAAGAGTCATATCACATGCGAAGATACAACATTAGCTTGAACAGAAGAGAAACAAAAACTGCACAAACTTTTGGTTTTCGTGGCGTTACCTCTAAATTCCGTTGTTGGATAGCGGTCAAAATGGCGTTTACGAAAACAGCATCAACTTCTTCCTGAGCATCAAGAGATTGTTAACAGCATGATCCAACTTTTCATTACAAGCAGCACAAAAAAAAAAAACAAAAAAAAAGAGATTGATAATGGTGAAATTTTTAGCTGCTTGCCTTGGAATCTTCAGCATTGAGATGGCATTTGATGTTGTCTACAGTCCCAGATCCAAAATAGGTATCTAAGAAAATCGAAACACAATTTAAACCAGTCTCTCAGGAATATCGTCGAACATATGGAAGGCATGATTCATAAAAAAACATCTAACACGAACCTACGCGAGGTTTAGACGATCTACGGACAGGGTTTTGAACAACAACATGAGAAGGCAATTCCTTGTCAAAGAAATCAGATTCAAAGTACCCATATCGTTGCTCTTCAAGCGAATTCGCGAGACAAAGCGCTTCGTTCAGCTTCGCTTGTAGATACTTTGGCGGTGCTAAACGAGGCTGTACAAGGAAGAGCTTAGGTGCGCTTGAAGGATCTTTAGGGTTTAACAAAACTGAATCTTTTGGAGTCGACTCTTCTTCTATTTCGCTTGTCTTAGGCGTATGCCGCTTCGAAGAAAATGGAGACGATGATGGCGTTTTTGACCTAAGACGGTCTCGAGCAAGAAAAGATGATGGCGTTTCCGACCTAAGACGGTTCCGAGCAAGAGACACTGTCCTCAACATTGAGATACGATTGAAACGACGATTACAAAAATGGGGGTTGTTATACAAGAAACTTGCTTGATTATCAAGGTTTATGTGATTCAGCCAAATTCCAAAACTTGTTGTTACGCTCATCCACAAATATCAAATATGATCGTCACCGGAACAAAGCTTCTCGTTCGTCACCGGAGCAGTGACTTTGTTTGTGTGAAGACTCGATTCCATTTATATTTAGCCTTGGATCGGTTTATTTGTCGGTTTTGAGACTATAATCGAATTAAACCGGATATGTTTCGGTTTACTCATTCGGTTACACAAAATTGGCAGTGATTCAGTAATAATCTCGGTTTAATTCGGTTGAGTATAAATTCCTAACAACGGTGCCGAACTAATGTGATGAAACAAAGCAAAAACATGAAACACTGTTTAATTCAGCTACAAATCTAAACATGCTTCTTTTGGAAATGTTACAATGCTTTAGCCCTACTTCTTTCACCTCTTCCCTTATACCTTTGATGATCTGTCCCTTTCTTCTTTCCTTCTTTATTCCCTTTAGGTTTAGCTTTCTCAATCAAATCCTCCTCACCTTTCTTCTTATACATCTTAAAACTCATCTCTCTCTCACTTGCCATCTTCACCACCTTCTCTGTAATCTCTGCAGCGATCGTCCTATTATACAGTTTATTCAATCCTTTCATAAGTTTCGCATAAGTATTAGGTTGCGGCATCAAATCCATCTCCATCATATCAAGACAATACGAACACGCTTCCTTCACGTGACCTTTTGCGTACAAAGCATGGATCCATATTGTCCAAGCTGATACATTCAGCTCACAGGAAGAGGTTTTGTTGGATATGCAACTCCATACATCTTTCGCCATTTCGAGCTTATCATCTCTAACAAGGTTATTAAGCAATGACTTCAGCGTTCCATATTGAGGCGCAGAGAATATTCCTCGGCTTACCATTTCTTTGAAGTGATTACAGGCTTCGATTAGGAAACCTTGGCTTGTAAATCCGTTGATCATAATAACAAACGTATCAACTCCAGGGCTTAGCCCATTAGCTTCCATTTCGTTCCATAACCGAACAGCTTCTTTCACTTCCCCTAACTTACAAGCCAATCTTATCACTACATTGTAAATGAGAAGATCAGGATGACAACCTCTTCGCTTCATCTTCTCAATCAACTCCAAACACTCTTCAAATTGTTCTTTCTTCTCATGAGCCACCATTATCTGCATATATGTTACTTGCGACGGCATGACTCCTTTCTTTCTCATATCATCTAAAACACTATAACCTTTATCAATCATTCCCCATTTACAAAACCCACTTATCAACGCGGTATAAGTCACAATATCAGCCTCACATCCATACCTCTCCATCTCAACAAAAACCCGCATCGCCTCATCCATTCTCTTCTCCGTCCTACACAACGCCTGGATCAAAACCGTGTAACAATTCACATTCGGCTCAAACCCTCTCTTTCTCATATCATTCATAAGATCATACGCATCCGCCATTTTCCCAGCATGAGCATATCCACTAAGTAAGTTAGTGAAAACCACAATGTCAGGCTCAAGCCCAGCTTCCTTCATCTGAACCAAAACTTCTTTAGCTTCCATCAACTTCCCTTCCCTACACCAACCATACAACAACGAAGTAAAATACCGCAAATTCGGAGGAAACTTCTCTCTCATATCCTCAAAAACCTTTGAAGCCTCCTTAACACTACCGTTCTTACACAAAGCATCTAACAAACAACCAAAAACATACTCGTCAGGCTCTAACCCATACTTAGGCATTTCGTCGAGCACCTCAACTGCTTTCTTCACCATGTTAGCAGAAGCAAACCTCCGCATCAATACAACGAACAACTCCGGCTCAATCAACTCCGGATTCGTCTTCCTCATCTCTTCAATTAAACCCCAAACAGCTCCAAATTGTCGCATTTTACTAAGAATCATCACCATTGATTTACACACTTCATAGCTATGAAAATAACCAGGTTGCTTCGTTGCCCACAGAAAGAATCTATAACCTAGATTCCCAGCATCGCCACAACGACTCAACACTCGTATGATCAACCCGGGTCGCAGATCAATACCTGATTCGTTAAGAGCAAGCTCCAATTTTGGAACTCTAGAATGGTGATTCCGCAAAATTCTGTAAATCTTCTCGACTTCACCGGCGAATTCATCTTCATGCTTCTCTGGACAAACTAAACCAACCCCATTCTTTCTCTCTGTTGATTCTACGAAATCGTTATTGAGAACTCTTGAAATATGGAACCTTTTACAAATGAGATCAATTCTAGAATTTGCTTGAGAAGATGGTTTTTTGCTGATGAGAAGATCAACAATGGTAGAGAATCTACGCATCTCTCACTTCACACTCTAAAACGACGGCGTTTTCGTCTTATAAAGTCTTCTCCTTTTCTCTGTTTTGCAAATATAGCAGAAAACTAAAGCCCTAAACCTAAAAGAGACAACTTTCTTCACTCACAGAGCTATAGATGACTGATGAGAAAAGCTCTATGTTTAACAGAGAGTTTATCAGCCATAGCAGAAAACTCTACCACGTTGCTCAATTTAAACCGGAGACTAACGGGTCTCACTCGTTCCGGCGAGAACAGAAACGCTCTCAAGCTCTTCGCCGATGTTCACCGTTGCACAACTCTGAGACCAGACCAGTACAGTGTCTCGTTAGCTATTACTACAGCTAGGCACCTCCGTGATACTATCTTTGGTGGTCAGGTTCATTGCTATGCGATTCGCTCTGGTTTATTGTGTCACTCTCACGTTTCCAATACGCTTCTTTCGCTATATGAGAGATTAGGGAACTTAGCTTCGTTGAAGAAGAAGTTCGACGAGATTGATGAACCTGATGTTTATTCATGGACGACGCTTCTGAGTGCAAGTTTTAAGCTTGGTGATATAGAGTATGCCTTTGAGGTGTTTGATAAAATGCCTGAGAGAGATGATGTTGCGATTTGGAATGCTATGATTACTGGTTGCAAAGAGAGTGGGTATCACGAAACGAGTGTTGAGTTGTTTCGAGAAATGCATAAGCTTGGTGTTCGACATGATAAGTTTGGGTTTGCTACTATTTTGAGTATGTGTGACTATGGTTCTTTGGATTTTGGTAAGCAGGTGCATTCGCTGGTTATAAAAGCTGGATTTTTTATTGCTTCATCTGTTGTGAATGCACTAATTACAATGTATTTCAATTGCCAAGTGGTTGTTGATGCTTGTCTGGTGTTTGAAGAAACTGATGTTGCTGTTCGTGATCAGGTTACTTTTAATGTGGTTATTGATGGTTTGGCTGGTTTCAAAAGAGACGAGTCTTTGTTGGTGTTTAGAAAAATGCTAGAAGCTAGTCTTAGACCAACCGATTTGACCTTTGTTAGTGTTATGGGTTCATGTTCATGTGCGGCTATGGGACACCAAGTACATGGACTAGCCATCAAGACAGGTTATGAGAAGTATACTTTGGTTAGCAATGCCACTATGACAATGTATTCTTCTTTTGAAGATTTTGGTGCGGCTCATAAGGTTTTTGAGTCATTGGAAGAGAAAGACTTGGTTACTTGGAACACAATGATCTCAAGTTATAACCAAGCGAAATTGGGCAAGTCTGCGATGTCGGTATACAAGAGAATGCACATAATAGGAGTTAAACCGGATGAGTTTACTTTTGGAAGTCTTTTAGCAACCTCTCTGGATTTAGATGTCCTGGAGATGGTTCAAGCGTGTATAATCAAGTTTGGGCTTAGTTCAAAGATTGAAATTTCCAATGCGTTGATATCTGCCTACTCGAAGAATGGACAGATAGAAAAAGCTGACCTATTATTTGAAAGATCTCTGAGGAAGAATCTTATCTCATGGAATGCGATAATCTCAGGGTTTTACCATAACGGGTTTCCTTTTGAAGGTTTGGAAAGGTTCTCGTGCTTGCTAGAGTCAGAGGTCCGAATCCTACCTGATGCTTATACTCTCAGTACCCTTTTGAGCATTTGCGTAAGCACTTCATCTTTGATGCTCGGAAGCCAAACTCACGCTTACGTCCTTAGACACGGCCAATTCAAGGAGACATTGATAGGTAATGCCCTCATAAACATGTACTCTCAATGCGGGACTATACAAAACTCTCTTGAAGTGTTCAATCAGATGTCTGAAAAAGATGTTGTGTCATGGAATTCTCTGATCTCTGCATACTCGAGACACGGTGAAGGAGAGAACGCGGTTAATACCTACAAGACAATGCAAGATGAAGGAAAGGTCATTCCCGATGCAGCCACATTCTCAGCGGTTCTCTCTGCTTGCAGCCACGCCGGTTTAGTGGAAGAGGGACTCGAGATTTTCAACTCAATGGTGGAATTTCACGGTGTGATACGAAATGTAGATCATTTTTCATGCTTAGTTGACCTTCTTGGTCGAGCGGGCCACCTCGATGAAGCGGAAAGCTTGGTGAAAATCAGCGAAAAGACCATCGGGTCTCGGGTAGATGTGTGGTGGGCTTTGTTTAGTGCTTGTGCTGCTCATGGAGATTTGAAGCTAGGGAAGATGGTTGCGAAGTTACTAATGGAGAAAGAGAAGGATGATCCATCAGTTTATGTTCAACTGTCCAATATCTACGCAGGAGCTGGTATGTGGAAAGAAGCAGAAGAGACGAGAAGAGCCATAAACATGATTGGAGCTATGAAACAACGAGGTTGCAGCTGGATGAGATTGTAATTGACTTCGGTTTAACCGGTTTTATTGAATCGAAAACCGGTTATCGTTTTATTTGTTTATTTAATTTTTTTATAGAAATAGAAAATTTGTTACAAAAGTGACATAAAATTTGTAGGGAGATAAAGAAAATTTGACGTTCAACTTTTGAAAAGCATAATCATTAGCCTCTGCTTATTATACAATGGGGATGATGATGATCATGGTATCCTAAAGTAGAGTTATTGGTATTATTATGTCCAAACAAAGGCTGTAAAAACACAAAACGCAGCGTTTAATCTATCTGACAAATCCACTGGCATAAACGTACCCAAATCAGTATTAGGGTCCACTTGTCTCTCAAAAAAAATCCCGCGATATCCGTTAGTACCAACAATATTATAATTTCCATAATTATTATTTCTCATCTCTAATAATTTCTTCCAAATATTTCTCAGTATAACTAAATTTCTTCCATATTTACTAATTTACAGAATATTCTCATACCTTAAAACAGAACTGAAACATAAATATAAAAGAATAGAACCACATACAGTATCAAGAATCTTCTTCAAAGCCGTAATTAACAATCAAAATCCTTAATTAAGAAAAAATTAATCTTACGTTTAGTAATCAGGCATAGATTGACTAATCTTACCTTCTTCTTCAACAATCTTCTTCTCAGTAATCCTCAACCATAAACAAACACCAGTAAAACTAATCATCAAGCTCGCGATTCCACTCCCAAGTCCAATCCCAACAATGGCCATCACAGACAAACCTTTACTCTTCATCATCATCTCCTGCAACGGATAACCATACAATCCTTTATTCCCTATAAACGAACTCGCGTTAAACCTCGGGAAATTCCCAGTCCTATTCGACAAATACGTCGGAATCTGACCGGAAAGTTTGTTATTCGACACATCAAACGCCGAGAGCCTCGCTAATAGACCTAATTGCTGCGGAATCTGACCGGATAATTCGTTATCGTGGAGATCGATTACGTTTAAGTAAGCGCAAAGAGCGAGCTGCGGAGTGATTTCGCCGGAGAGATGATTCGATGAGAGGTTTAGTACGGCGAGGTTAACGAGATACTGAATCTCCGGTGGGATTACGCCGGAGATCTGGTTTGATGATAGATCTAGGGATTGGAGATTTGTACAGTTTGATAGAAACGGTGAGATTGAGCCGCGGAGAGAGAGGTTTGTGAGTGAGAGTTTGTAGATTCTTCCGTTGTTACAGGTAGCTCCGGGGAGGTATGAGGTGAAGCCGGAGCATGGATTTGAGAAGACGGAGTTTGTCCAGTTACGGAGATTACTCGCCGGATCTTCTAAGTTTTGCCGGAGGTTTTTCAAACACGCTTCGTCGTTTGGATCGGCGGTGGTTAAACGTTGTGCCGTTTGGAAGATTAGTAGAAGGAGAAGGAGTAACCGGTGACTCCTTGTCATTTTTAAATTTTAGAGAGGTTTCAAAAAGGTTGAAGAAGAAGAAAGTGGAACTTTCATGTGAGTGTCAAAGAAAAAAAAAACGGTTACAGAAGAAATTTGTAGTTGATAGAGGCGCGTTTTAGCAGAAGTGAGGTCTGCGTAGGATAGAGGTGAGAATATTAATTAGGGGATTAAATTGAATTGATTGCTGTTTTTCAACTTTAATTATTGTATAAATGTGTATTACCAACAAAACAATACTCATGATTAGATCCTAATCATGCCATCCATTTTATCAACTGACAATAAGTCATCAAGTTTAGAATTGTTCTCGGTCTTCTTATTAAGTCGCCAACACTATTTTTTAATAAAATGAGAATGGAACTTAATAGTTTTAGAATTGATGTATAGAATAATAGTGCAGTGGACTGTTTATGTACTTTTCGTGTGTTTCGTATATTAATTTTTAATTTTTTTAGAGTTTTATAATTAAAAAAGGAGAAAAGGAAAATCATGACATCCATTCACTTAAATTTTTTTAAATACTTATATTTTTGTCCAGTAATTGGGAACCATGTGTAGAGTGATGATATTGCGAGTTAGAAACGAGCGTAGACCGAACAGGAAATGGCCAATAGAGCATTTTCACCAAATTCGTGAGGTGGTCCTTAGTGCGACACACTCTTTTCACTTTCCATTACCACAATTAACTATTCTTGTAGAAAAAAGTCATACATTATCGATTAGTTGACAATTTGCATGTTAGTTTACAGGTGTATAAAACTACTCAAACTGTTTTAGTTATGAGCCCATCTTTAGCCCGTTTATAACTTTTGTAAAGCCCAATGCAAAGCTAACTCGGTCACATATATGACAAGCTTGGGGGTAGTAGCTCTTGATGGATTCACACGTCTAGAATGTAAGAAAGTTAGTGTTTGGAATCTATCATGTGTTCTCTTTGAAAGCGACGATCTTGAATCTTCTAATTAGTTACTTATACTACAAATTATGTATCATTAAATTCATACGTATGATATGTAATGAATGTGAATGAGAAAGACCAATGCATGCACTAGCATTTATTTCAATTAACTATCACAAGCATGTCTCCTCCTTATTTTTTCATAATGTTCATGCCTTTATTATGTCTCAATTCCACTCAAAACGTAACAAAACCGTTTGATAGACACGTATATATAGTTTGCATGCATTTCGCAAGTCTAGTCTATCAAACTCTTCATTTTCACTAATCGATTTTGATCACTAATCGCATAACAAAACCATGTCCTCACACAAAAATAAATTGCTTTTGTCATCATCAATATCTAATAGAGATGAATTAGAGTTAGCTATGCCAACAAATGTTGATGATAAAATGGTGGTACCATCATTGCTACCTTTGCCACCACCATATCCGTTATCATCAAAACAGTTGGCTAGATCTTCCTCGTTAGTTAAATCATCGTGTATAATGAAATGGAAAAAGACGGGAAAGAGACGAGAAGAAAAAGATGATCCTTTTCTTATTGCGTTGAGAAAGTGTTCAAACGATACAAAAAAATTGACGATGATGACCCTTTTTTTACTGCGATGAGAAAGCAGGGTTCTAATGATATAAACATTGCCGATGATAAGATTGTGTCTAAAAGGAAGAATAGTCTTAAAAGTCTAGTTTCTTGCAAAGCTCCTTCTGTCAAAGATTGATTTTGATTCCAAATTTTTTATTCATTATTTAAGATATCATCTCTCTTCTGTTTTTATTTTTTTTACCTTAATAAATATTTTAAAATATGAATATATATCAATTAGTAAAGCATCTTATCATGAACATAAAAAGGTCTTCAAATTATTGAATTTTCTCTCTTTTTATTCTCCATCTGTCGTTAAATTATAAGATCATGTAAAAGGTTCCAAACTATAAGTAAAATATCTCAAGTTGTCTAAATATCAAAATCAGATTTTTAGTTACTCTTTTTATCTCTTTCCTTTCTCCAAAGTGAAAGAAAAAATAGAGACAGCCAAAAATATCGCAAAAAAGATTTTAGTTTTTGTTACCAAAAGGATCATTTCATACCAAAATTTGATTAATCGATCTCTTTGAATGAGTGTAATCTAGCATATTATTTAAATAGACTTAACGTATGACACCATTATATATCTACTTGTTCACAATAAATGAAAGAGTTTGAGGTACAAATCTAGCATGGTGCATGGAGAACCCTAAATCTCAACCTTCCGGCCACCACAAATGGATTACAAAATAAAAACTTGAAATAAAAAGAAAAAGACAGATTCATCAACACTCAGCTTTGTAGTTAAGTTGTTGTTGTGTATATATATGAACCACATTTGGTTATTTTCCTTTAAATTTTCATTGTCTGTTTTGTTCACGATTTGTTATGCCCCTTTTACATCGTATTAATTCAATGCATTCGAAACCTTAAATATCATATCACAACCTTTAAAGTTTACGCCAGAAAAAGTATTACAAATGTTAGGGAAAAGCATTTTAAAATTTTGTTCATGACTTAAAGTTGGCTACTGTCTACTGTCGAGCCGATTCATGGTCAAATCGTGGACGACAGATATTTGAGAACAAAAAGTAGAAAAATCAACAATAATGGGTATGAATACGTGTCATGATTTACACCGTAATCTTTATTTATCTAAATCAAATAATGGCCGCATCTTTATTCTTATAATCCTCACTAATAATTTCCCCCTTCACATGCATTAACACAAATAATAAATTAAGACAATATAATAGTTTTTTCACTTTAGACTTATAATATGTTTAATTTGATAACAATGGTATTGTTATTATCATGTCTCCATATCTCGTGAAAGGTTAAGAGGGCCTAAAACTTCCGCTCCTGAACATATATGTACACATATATACGTGCCCTTGTGTGTGTATTAAGAGTTTAATACTATATATCTTAGCTAATTAGGATTTAATTAAGTGTAGTTAGTACATGATTAATGCACCTATTTGGTCATCAAACCATCATTATCATCAACCTAACTTTGTCCCTGCCTATATATAGCTAAGTTCGTGATTCGTACCATGTATATAAAACTTAACATCTAGTGGAAATAAATTCATGTTATCTTACAATTACTAAGCCTCTTTATTTTCCTTTAAGTGCTTACCTTAGACCAAAAAATACATAAATTATCATGTTCAAAAACTATATATACTTCGAATCGAAATATATCCATTAGCCCATTAATTAGGATACAAAAGCTTAATTATAATTAAAAGCATTGAACCTATTAAGAAAGACCGAAACAAAGATAATGTTTTCAGGGTGATTAAGACTGCCGAGAAATTAGTCGACCTCTTTACGAATAATTGAATTTGACCTCCTTATTCAAAATAGTATTTAATCAGGCCATATTCTCATATTCTATATTTTAGACCACGAATTTATATATTAGGATACCAAGACCCATCTATTTTGTCGTTGCACGCGTCATTTAATCATTTTTCAGGGGAATAATTTACATTTGATCACTAGAAAGTTGTAGGATAGGAATCTTACAAAAATTAAATCACTGTTTCGTGTGTGACGTTTTAGAATTTATGCTTGGAATATAGCTAATTATGCTGATAACATTCTTCTTTTTTTCGTTTAACTTGTAATATATTCCTCTCAACTTATGCTGATAAAATTCTCTATCGTAAGTTACGACTATAGAAATGATCACCCTCGATCATCTAAATTCTACGAGCTAGAGACCTTTATTGTTAGAACTTAATTATGATATCGTAGTCATCTATTTCGTTTGTGCTTATTTCTTGAATATATAATGATATAAAGGTATATTCAACAAAGCTAAACGAAAAGAATAGTGAAAAGAAACAAGTAGATAAAGGTTATCGACAAATTCTGCCAGTAACCCATTTCTTCGTTAACAATTTTAAACACGTCAATATAATTAATTAATTATTTATTTATTAATATATAAAAAACGAAATCTAATTTGATAACGTATATCCATGCATTTTTCAATAATTGTTTTTACAAATTGTTCCCATTTTACCGTCGAAACAATTTCAGAAACCTCAACTTATGATAACATGATCGACGGATCTTGCTGGACCGTAACAACAGTACTGTTATTACAAGGCCAAGTGGCACAGTTTGATGAGCTTCGTTAGGTTTGACGAAACATCAAAACTTGTCTGATGTTCAACAACTTATCATGCAGTATACGGTGCTCCATAAGTAGACGATCATTTTCCATCTTCGTTCGTTGACAATGGTATAAAACGTACCGAAGCTGGTTCTTCAATTCTTGGTTCTGAATTTTGAGTTGGTTTAGCTGGATACTCATCTCCTCCAAGTGCTTTTGTTTCTTCTCTCTTGACCGCTTAGCCGATTCCCGGTTCGATAATTTCCGTTTCTTTTTCCGCTCGTCGGTATTGTCGGTCGGAGACATGTCTGAACCGATCTGGTTTACTGAACCATAGTCATGGGTCGAAACCGGTTTTGGATCGATTAATGAATCGAAGACCGAGAAGAGGTGTGAAATGTCCCATGGAGTGAAACTGGTTTCAAAAGCTGGGAGGACAGAGGTTAATAGACCCGGTTCGGTTGAGAAAACCGGGGAAATAGTAGACATCATGGTGCTTAACCGGAAAATAAAAGAGAGGACAATTTAAAATGATCTCAAAATGTAGAGATGCGAGAGAGATTAGAAGGGGAAAAGGGAAGAATTGCATTGTTGGAGGTCCATATTTATGGACGAGAGAATACACACATGAGGCTATTTTGGTCAGACATTAGTAGAATATTGATGGGGGTTTTTCCTAATAACTTTTTAGATTTACTTTTCTTTTTCTTTTTATCTTTTTTTCAAATTTTCTTTTTCTAAGAATGAAAAGAGAAAGACCAAAAGATGAGGAAATGAGTCGCATCAGGAGAGGAAATTGTTGGACACGTGTCGGTGTAGGATTAGATGTAACTCAGAAGTTTAAGTTTAATATTTCAAGTATGGAGAGCCAATCCTCGTTTCCTCGTAAGAACACTTTTCAGTTTTTACGTTTTAACTTAAAGAACATTGGATAGTACGAAGACTCAAATTTAATATTGGTCTTTAGATCTTCTATGAACGTATGATTGTTGAACGTGATCTTCGATGTTTAAAGGAAATCATTTTTGTTAGTGTGTTTTTACTGTTTAGCTAGACTTTCAAATAGGAAGTAGAGACTTAGCTTGTGTATTCAACATTTTCTTTCTTCTTTGCTAAAAGTTGATAGTTTCGATCGTAATAATCCAATTAGATAATTTTATGTAATATTATTGTATGTTTTGGGATTTTGTTTTTTGATCGTGTTCTTTATTTTTGCAACATGTGCAAGTCTAAACCTCGTTACAAAAGTTGAAGAAGGAATCTTAGTTTTTTTTGGTTAAGATTCCTTTCTTTTATGGTATATGTAACTGCAAATATAGTTAGTGAAATCTACGTTCTGAGACAGAAGATAAAGTTATGGACCAAAAAGATGAAAAAGCATCCTATAGCATTAAAAAGAAGAAGAGATATACTTAGTTTGCTGTTATATATAGTGATATGCATGCATACCACTGTATTTTAATTTTAATTTTATTTTTATTGGTCGGCATACTTTTGTATTTGAAATTAATCTGATGGATTACTATATTCTAGCTAGGTATAAGATATAAAATTGTTACAAAACCGGCAAAAGTAAAGGAACTTGGATCTATCTAATTAGGAAAGTTACACCTTGAATTTATATTGGGATATGATTTAATCGATGTTATTACGTCTTGTTTTCAAATACAGTCTTTCGAAAAGTTGTCGTATGTATTTAGAAAATTGACAGTCCTAAGATTTTCTTTATTTCCATAGAGATATTGTTGTCTTATCATCCGAATTCAAATTCGGTTGAGTGTCTATATATTAATAATAAAAGAAAAATCGTAAGTGCTACTGAGGAACTAATTTGATTCATAATTACTATTTGCTAATTATTAGTTATACCAAACCAAAAAGACTAGAGGGAGGGGAGGGAATATTCGCATGGCAGTTTTCTTAACAGCAAAGCTGTTTTAAAGAAGCCGTTCCTAAGGAATACAACAAAACAAGAAAAAGCATGGCTTAATAATCAAATTCTTTCAGCTTTATAATGTTTTCAAGTTTGTTGGAGATCATGTTCATGTGCACGACCACTTTAACTTTGTTCAACAAATAAAAACTAATTTAAAGTTATTTGTAACCAATAGTAATAACAACTTTCCTTAAAAAAACTGACCAATAGTCACAACATACTCATACGAAAACGAAAAAAACAATAATAATTTTTTCTGAAATAAAAAAATGTAGGTATTAGTTTCGTGTTTTTAACGAATTAGTCAGTAAAAACTATAGTTGTAACCTGTAGAAATGATGTCTTCTCTATTTTACTACTACAATAATACATCTAAACAAAAAAACACAAATAGACCAAAATTTGTAAATTTTGTTGTAATTTATATCAAAAATCAAAAAGAAAACAAATTTACTATATATTTTGCTGAAAGAAAAAGATAAGTTGTAAATTTACTATATGTTTGTAGTATATTTACTACAGTAAATCCTGTATAGTAGATTTTGTTTGCAATTTACTCGATTTTTGTTGCAAAATTTGTTTTCTTTAAGAATTTTTAAATCGAATCCGTATAAATTAATGTTTACAACTAACTTCTCAATTTTTTTTTAAATATATATATATTGTTATAAATTTTATGGTATACTATAAAACAATTCTTAATATAAAGCATGTACTAACGAAGCCGGCACTCCCGGTATTGGATATGGTGTTAAAATAAGGGTAATATTAGTAGATAACCAAATAAACATACAAATTAAGAAACTAGCAGAGAAAAAGTTTTTTTTTACAAAATAACCATGGACCCACTTTGTCGGAAGAAATGAAATAACAAAGTTACCCTTCATTTGTTGTAAGATAAACAGTAAACGAAACACATCTGTGTAATTTTTCAAAATAGCATGTAACATTAAAATTTCACATGTTATATTTAGTTTAAAAACATGCTATTTCAAAAAACGTCATGAATTTTTAAGAAAAAACATTATTATGAATTTTTTTTACATGAACATAATCTTTAAAAGAAAAAATTATATGTGATTTTAATAAAAACCGTGTATTACAAAAAAATAAGAATATATTTTTAAAGAAATCACGTGTGATCTTAATAAAAAACGTGTATTACTACAAAATATCATGATAAAAAGAGATATTAAANTGAATAG
>Ga0041059_1000825_pt1 | contig 24343 bp, 14 predicted proteins | sample AraColnosormetaG_FD_56232 | JGI IMG/M metagenome (GOLD analysis project Ga0041059, IMG submission 56232) | Arabidopsis roots microbial communities from North Carolina, USA - Col MF nosort | ecosystem: Host-associated > Plants > Roots > Unclassified | place: USA: North Carolina | collected... | reverse complement strand
AAAAAAAAAAAAAAAAAAAAAAAAAAACGAGTCTTCATAGTAAAAATCGATTAACTAAAAAGGATGGAAACAAAAAAAAATTACTCAATGTAATTGAAATGAATGTATAATTTTGATACTTCCATTTTAATTAAATAAAACATAGAAAATGTTCTAATGTATTTTTAAAACCAAATGGACTCTTAGTTTGGTTTCTAGAGTTACAGTCAAATAAGATATATCAAGAATATAAAGGCTTAATAAGAGAATTTATATTTATGAAAAATCAAGTTTATATTAATAAAAATGAAATTTCTATTAAATTTCAAAATGAAAATTATTTATAAAGAAAGTTTCAGAGAAATAAGTGTATAATATTTTTTTTTATACATGAGTTAGCAGGGTAATTCATCCCCACTGGCCACTACCCATCACTCTATTAACCCTTTTTTAAATGGTGGTCCAAGTAGAGAGTAAAAGATATTTAAAATAATCGTTTAATTTTACATCAACTAGAAGTTCAGAAGTAATATTATATATGTGGGTCCATATCATTTTATAAAAAGTTTCATCATCGAAAACGACTATATGTTAGTGTATTGATAACAAAATCGTAATAGATGTAAAACTTATGATCGGAAAGCTAGATCCCTTCCATTCTTTCATCAAAATTAGTTACAATTTTTTTTTTAATTAGTTACAGTTCTCTTTAGGTATGCATCAATGGTTGTATTAAAAAAGATTATGTAAGTATTTTCGTGTTAAAAGTAAAAGATGAGGATGAATTCCAAGAAAACAATTGAATTTTATGCGTGTAAGTGTATCAAGTGAAAAATTGTATGCTTGCCCAATGTGTTTGTATCCATCTATGATCATAAAAAGTATAAATTTATATGAAAACTTTTTGACAAAATACTTCAATATAAAATTTTTGTACAAATTTAAATTCTTAATATGTAATATTTCAAAACACTATTATATAACATATTCACTGTAGCAAATATTTTAAAAGATACTAAGAGCAGGTCTATTGGAAGCACTTTGTGAGTTTTTTAGAAGAAACCTAAAGAAAAAAGATCAAAAATTAATTCAGAATGGTGATATTAAGCAAGGTTCGCACTTTGCTTTAGGTGTTTTTGGGTGTATAAGGTGCGATGACGTGGCATAATTTAATTGGGTGACATAATAAACAAAACAAGTTGCTTTTTTCTTTCTTGGTGATTTTTTTCTTTCATTCAATGTTCTTTCTCTCCTCTCTCTTTTCTTGTTTTTTCCGAAGATCAACCTCAATGGATCATCTTCTTCATCTCATGTTTTCTCAGTATGATGTATCCGATTTCGCACATCCTGAATCAGCTAGTTCTTCACAAGTAGTTTTCATATATTCTACAGACATGCCTTCAAATCTTGGTAATATGATGGTCACTCGAACCCGACTTCGTGATCGGACTAAGCATGAACACTTAAAAGCTGATTTGGTTGAACATATATGGCAAAAATTTGGTCAGAATCAAGCTTAATTCTAGTCGTCATTCAAGTTTTTCATTTAATATGTTTGTTTTGTTTTTATGTGATGTATGTTTACAATTTTAATATTTTTAATAATTATTATGTTTTGTAAAATAAAAAATATTATAATATTTTTTTTTGAATTTATTTTTTTAAGAAACCCGCTCAAGGATTCCACTATTGGACAACAAAAAATATAAGGATTCAACAAAAACTCTAAACTTTCATTTATTCAAAATCTAATAATAAAAAATTCTAAGGATTCCTTAAATAATATACTCCAATGGGGATGCTCTAATGATTAAATTTCTGTGTTGGGTTTCTTCCATACATTTATCCTTCATTCCTCTTACTGTATCATTTAATTTCTTCATAACTGCGGTTGTTCCTCTTCTAAGATTTTACCAAAACAAAGAAAAGCAAACATTCTTTAAGCAAACATTTTCAATGTCAATATTTTCGCTTGAAGTTTTTTCTTGTAGCAAAAAGTTAAAAACGCTGGAGCTTTGTGATTTCGAAACAACGAGAAGTAAAAAAATAACGTGCATTTGTTTTGTGTTCTTTTCCTTGTCCTTCGTCCAAATGCACGAACCCATGTCTTTGACTTTCAACTCTCGTGTCTTGATCTGTTCTCGCATTAGTCATTTCTACGGTCAATTACTATATCTTAAAATTATTCTATTTCCTGGACGTTTTATATTGTCGACATCTATAAACCAAATATTATATTATACATAAAAGTGATGTTACAAAGTATTTTGGTGGAAATGACTATTTAACAATGTCTTACAAACTATTTAAAAACTAGACATTCAAATTGTATAATTGTTTGGTAAGGAACAATTGGTCGATGATATTGATTTAACTTGTGATGGTACATAGTCTTACACAGTGCGTTGATACATATCCTAAAGATTTACTATTTCTAGTAGTTCATTTAATAATCCAATTCATTCAAATCTATTTAAATTATATGAATGTATATGTGTTGTAAGAATTGTCTAGAGATCCGTGGTTTTGCATGTATTTCCTGATTATACTATACAGTTCCATTTTGCAAGGGGTGCTTCGACATAAACGTAGTCATAAATATTGTTTCCAAAGTCGTTAATTTAGACATTCTTTGTGATTGATTAAGTTAATAAAAGGACGACAAAAAGATAAGAAGATTCTCTTTCTTGATGGGCTCTAATATCCTGAGTGTTGTCACTATAAAGTGTTTGGTAAAATGGATTTTCAATAATAAGATCAAATTGGAATATTAGTCAAACGACTCAAACCTAATTAATAATAAAGGGACCCTTAAAATTCAAATGGTGCAAAATGAGGCAAACACAGTGGATGACAACAAGAGAGAGTTGGTTAAGGATAAGTGTTACTCTTCTACACTAGCCCACACCACGTACATTGTTTTCTTTTTGTTATAAAAGTTTTTCACATACCACGTATATTATATGGGTTATATTGTTATACTTTTATTTATTTTTATATCTATATTAAGCTGATAAAAAAAATTCAAACTAATATGTTATTTAATTTCTATCATAGATAAAATATCAATACAAAGCTCAGTCTCACAAATATTTGTAAGGACATTAGCAAATGCAGAATGTAGAAATTATGGAAATTGCATTCTGTATACATGGAAGATTGCAAAATTAGGTGTCAGAAAAAACTACTGTTTGACTTTCTCTCTCTATCATGAAAATAATCTTATACCCATATACCATGTTTGCTCTTGACGTTAAATATTTTGTTACCTTTTAACAATAATGTTATCATCTTCCCATAATTATACAATCTTTGAAATCAAATCGTTAGTTCAGTAACTGGTAATTTGTTTATATCGTAAATAAGTATGATAATATATAAGTTATCGGTAAAACAATAAATTATCGGAGTAAATAAATAGGTTACTTTATAAGTTAGCTGATAACAGTTTTTTAACACGATAGATTTAAACATACATTGTATAAATTACACGTTAATATATATATATTATCCATTTATCAAATATTTTACCATGTTCATACAAATATTATTCCGATTTTTGTAAACTTATCGCGATATTATATTGTTTATGATGTGTAATCGGCATATTAACGTATCAAAATGAACAGTATTATCCGTATAATAACCATATTGTAGCTATGGCAATTTTGTAATTAATCCAAATATGAAAGATACTTTTGGTTAATATTTTCTTTCTCTTTCATACTTACCTAATTTTTAAATTATCTCTCCTATTTTCTTAATTTCCACTTCTTCTGAGTATATAAATTTAATTCACCCTAGAAATTATTGATTAAAATAAAGTTTGTATATAAGAAAAGAAACGTATACTTTTAGTGGTGATGTATGATGTATGAAACATTAAATGTCATCTAATTTATTCCTTCATTAGTTGAAGAATCTAGTTGCAGTTATTGCAACAAAAACTAGAATAGTTTGACCACAAAAACACACACTAGAATAATGATAATGGACGTAGACGAGCAAACCATGTTGAGAGTTGAGACTTGGAAAAAAGAAAGCGAGAAAATAAAAAGTTGCAAGAAGATTAATTAAAAAACATAAAGGAGAGAAAACAGAATGAAGTTTCAAAATGAGTAGTTTGAGATTGATTTTAGATTTTTGTTGGTTTTGCCAGAGACTTGACAATATGTTAAGATGGCACTGATATAACTTTTTGTGAAATTTTATGAGATTTCACCTTTTAATAAATAGAATGGCGGTTGATGAAGTAAGCATATTCATAGGTGTTGCTTCTCTTACTGTTTCAGTCTGGTGGTTCATAAACAAATTTACATACCTTGAAGCTGTTCCAACTTCCAACGTATGTCTTAGTTACTACTATCATACTATATTACTATGTATTGGAAAACTTTTGGTTAGAACCTGTTGGGAGGAAAGGGTTTATGTTCTGGTTCATTTTACGTGTACTAAGTACTTATAATTAAGATTAAAAGAAACATTTACAGCTTCACCCTCTGGTCGATGTATGTGGGCTGTGGGCATGTGGCCAATCTCTGAAGCGTTAGGTAGAGCAAATATAGAGTTGAGAGTTGCTTAAGTTAGTGAACGTGAATGACTAAAAAGATATGTTGCATTTAAATCGTATTGGGCCTCATCCCATCTAAAATATAGTAGGTGTAGGCCTTTTAGGTTAATTTGAATAAAATCAACCTTTTTGTAAGCAACATCGACGATTGTCACATTTTTCTCATACACATAGGTGTAATCTAGCTTTGAATGTTTTCTCATACACATAGGTGTAATCACCGTAATTATCATTTGTGAAGATATATGTTTTACCAAGTGGTTTGTATTGTCCATATATACTTTACCACTTTCATATTAACATATAATGTTTTTGTAAGTATTATACCATAAAGGATTGGTTTCTTAATATTATTAACAAAACGCAAAAATTCTTTTAAACGCAGGCGATTCCAATCCACAGCGTTGCGGTTAGAGTAGGATCAACACAAAGAGTAGTGATGGAGATCATAATCACATTCGCATTGGTCTACACTGTTTACGCCACAGCCATTGACTCCAACAATGGCACTCTCGGAACCATCGCTCCACTTGCTATCAGACTCATCGTTGGTGCTAACATTCTTGCAGCCGGCCCATTCTCTGGTGGTCCAATGAACCCTGGACGTTCTTTTGGATCATCTCTTGCCGTTGGAAATTTTTCAGGACATTAGGTTTATTGGATTGGTCCACTTATTGGTGGTGGACTTGCTGGAGTTATCTACTCCAACGCTTTTATCACCAAATCCAAGCCCGAAACCGTCAAATCATAACGCATTCCTCTTATTTCCTCTGCTTAAAATATCTTTTCATTATGAATGTTTTTAATATTTGGTTTTCTTGTGTTGTTTTAAATATTTGCTTGTTTGATGTGAGTGTATCCTTTTTCTTTGTGCTAATTTGTATGAATATCATCAATTGATTGGAGAAAAATAGAAAATACAAAACAAGAGTAGGACGGAAGCAGCATAAAAAACACTTTATAAAAACGCTAGAGAGAGGGGTCGAACCTCTGACCTTGTGGTTAACAGCCACACGCTCTAACCAACTGAGCTACTCCAGCTTGTTGTTTTCATTACCGAACACTAGTTTAATAATCATTAATTAGTCTTATTTTGACTAAGGCTCCTAAAACCCTTCTGGCGAAAGAGGAAAGAGTTTTGAGTTTTTTTTTTTCTATTTCTCCAGAGGGAGAGAGATGATAAACTCAATGCCCTATTTACACAAAAACCTACGCCTTCTTCGTCTCCTCTCTTCAAAGTCTTCTCCTTTCCCTCTTTCTCTCAGACCCTTTTCTCCACGATCCTTCTCTCTCTCAACCCTCTTCTCTTCTTCTTCATCATCGTCTTCAATGGAGAACAACGAAGCAACTAATGGCTCCAAGTCTTCTTCTAATTCATTCGTGTTCAATAAGCGAAGAGCTGAAGGATTTGACATAACCGATAAGAAAAAAAGGAATCTAGAACGCAAATCCCAAAAGCTTAATCCCACTAACACTATTGCTTACGCACAGGTCATCATCATAGACTTCTTCGTTTTTTTTTCCAATTTTGGATTCTTAATCTCTCACAATACTTAAAAATCCGATCTTTCAGATACTTGGAACTGGAATGGATACACAGGATACATCATCTTCTGTATTACTCTTCTTTGATAAGCAAAGATTCATCTTTAATGCTGGAGAGGTAAATTAAAATCGCTTACAGATTTTTCAGCAGTTTAAAGTTTGTTACTTGATCACTTACTTGTGAATTGAATGTGTTTTTTAGGGCTTGCAACGTTTTTGTACAGAACATAAGATTAAACTATCAAAGGTAAGTTTCCTCTGTTTTCTCTTTGTATGTGTGATGAGGTGAGTTTTAATTTTGATGATTTGGTGAATTTTTTTTTTACAGATAGATCATGTATTTTTGTCTCGTGTTTGCTCAGAGACAGCAGGAGGACTTCCAGGTTTGGTTCCAGCTGTGACTTTTCTCTTTGTTGCTTGACCTTTTTAGTTTATGGTGGGTGATGCTAAGTTTTTTCATGTTTTGATTTGAATAGGTCTTCTACTAACTCTAGCTGGTATTGGTGAAGAAGGGCTTTCGGTGAGTATTATTGACATATTTTTGTGTGTTTCTTCTTGTGTATGAAATTGCTGAAGTATTGTTTTTTTGTTACAAAGGTGAATGTATGGGGTCCTTCGGATCTTAACTATTTAGTTGATGCAATGAAGTCGTTTATTCCACGGGCAGCTATGGTTCATACACGGAGTTTTGGTCCCTCGAGTACTCCTGATCCTATTGTTCTTGTGAATGATGAAGTTGTGAAAATATCCGCCATTATCTTAAAACCGTGTCATTCTGAGGAAGACTCTGGCAACAAATCTGGCGATCTCTCAGTTGTATATGTATGTGAATTACCTGAAATATTGGGAAAATTTGACTTAGAGAAGGCTAAGAAGGTTTTTGGTGTTAAGCCTGGTCCAAAATATAGTAGACTTCAGTCCGGTGAATCAGTGAAGTCAGATGAAAGAGATATTACGGTATACCTGCGATTACCAATGACTGTTTTTTTCCTCTCTCTGAGTGGAGATATTGTATGAAATTGTAACTGACTGTTCATGCTTTGATCTTAGGTTCATCCAAGTGATGTTATGGGACCTTCACTCCCTGGTCCCATTGTTCTCCTTGTGGACTGTCCAACAGAGTCGCACGCTGCAGAACTGTTCTCACTTAAGTCTTTGGAGAGTTATTATTCATCTCCTGACGAGCAAACCATTGGAGCAAAGTTTGTAAATTGTATTATACATTTGAGCCCATCTTCTGTGACAAGTAGTCCTACTTACCAAAGCTGGATGAAGAAGTTTCATTTGACTCAACACATTCTTGCTGGCCATCAAAGGTTTCTCCCTCTTCTTATAATTGTTTCTCATCAAAAAACTGTTCGGTAAATTTGCTCCGTGCTTATGTTGCGTTTTGTGTATATTATTCAGGAAGAATATGGCTTTCCCAATTCTGAAAGCAAGTTCAAGAATCGCTGCCAGACTTAACTATCTATGCCCGCAGTTCTTTCCTGCTCCTGGATTTTGGCCTTCTCAACTTACCGATAACTCGATTATTGATCCCACTCCTTCGAACAAGGTTGCTTATTGCTTTTCTCATATTAAGTTGAGATAAGTTTGATTTGTCAAATCTAATTAAGTAAAGTTCTGTATTCTTATAGTGCTCAAGTTCAAATCTTGCTGAAAGCATTTCTGCTGAAAATCTCCTCAAGGTATTGTCATTCTCCAACACTTTCGGTTTTGACTTTTGAATCTATCTTTAGCTCTGTTAAATTTCTCTGTATATTGTTGGCAGTTCAATTTGCGTCCCGTGGCTATTCGTGGGATCGACAGATCGTGTATCCCTGCTCCACTAACATCCTCAGAAGTAGTGGATGAGCTACTTTCTGAAATTCCGGAGATAAAAGATAAAAGTGAAGAAATCAAGCAGTTCTGGAATAAACAACACAACAAGACAATCATCGAAAAGCTATGGCTGTCTGAGTGCAATACTGTTCTTCCAAACTGTCTTGAAAAGATTAGACGAGATGACATGGAGATTGTTATTCTAGGCACTGGTTCGTCTCAGCCTTCAAAATACCGAAACGTTAGTGCAATTTTTATTGACTTGTTCTCTAGAGGTAGTCTTCTCCTAGATTGTGGTGAAGGAACCTTGGGCCAGCTTAAAAGAAGATATGGTTTAGACGGTGCAGATGAGGCGGTTAGAAAGTTGAGATGTATATGGATCTCTCACATCCACGCTGATCACCATACAGGTCTTGCGAGGATTCTAGCTCTTAGGAGCAAGCTTTTGAAAGGAGTGACTCACGAGCCAGTGATTGTGGTGGGGCCGAGGCCGCTTAAACGCTTTCTTGATGCATATCAAAGACTTGAGGATTTAGATATGGAGTTTCTTGATTGTAGAAGCACCACAGCAACTTCTTGGGCTTCTTTAGAGAGTGGGGGCGAAGCTGAGGGTTCTTTGTTTACTCAAGGAAGTCCTATGCAGAGTGTCTTCAAAAGATCTGATATCTCGATGGATAATTCTTCGGTTTTGCTGTGTTTAAAGAATCTGAAGAAGGTTCTTAGCGAAATTGGATTGAATGATTTGATTAGTTTTCCTGTTGTACATTGTCCTCAAGCGTATGGTGTTGTTATCAAGGCAGCTGAAAGAGTAAATAGTGTTGGAGAACAAATCCTTGGATGGAAAATGGTTTATTCGGGCGACTCAAGACCTTGCCCTGAGACGGTCGAAGCATCACGAGATGCAACAATTCTTATACATGAGGTAAAAGTTGTTATTTAACACAATTCTACAAGTTAGATTTCGACATTCATAAACTGATTGTTTTTGACAGGCAACGTTTGAAGATGCGTTGATAGAAGAAGCTTTGGCGAAGAATCACAGCACGACTAAAGAAGCAATCGATGTGGGATCTGCGGCGAATGTGTATCGGATTGTTCTCACACATTTTAGCCAGAGATATCCGAAGATTCCAGTGATTGATGAGTCGCATATGCATAATACCTGCATTGCCTTTGATCTGATGAGTATAAACATGGCGGATTTGCATGTGCTTCCTAAGGTTTTGCCGTATTTCAAAACTCTTTTCAGAGATGAGATGGTTGAAGATGAGGATGCAGATGATGTTGCCATGGATGACTTAAAGGAAGAAGCTTTGTGATGACTTAAAACAGTGCAATAGATCTTCATTATTGTTCGTTTGCTCTCTTGTGGTTGAAAGAAAAGTAAAATGGAAAATTTTGAAATTTGGGCTATAGTTTTGACATATTAATTGTGTTAATTTAGCAATTGTTTTTCGGGAAAATCATATTTTTACCTTCAAAGTGTTATTGGTAGCGCTTTAAACCCAGAAAGAATTTCATTAATATTATGAACCACCAAAATAATTTTGCTAACACTTTAAATCTCCAAACTAGTTTTCATGTTTGCACCGCCACGAAAAATGATAAAACAATTAATTTAAGTTTTTTAATATGAATTTTTAAATTTAATTTAAATTTAATTAATTTATGAATTTAATTCTGAATTTATGATTAGTAAAAAGTAAAATAAAAAAAATAACAAGTCATCATCTTCGACTAATGGATTAAATGAGTTTGTCCAGTTTATAGTTTTTCTATAATCTAAATAGCTATCAAATACTGAATCACGTTTTTGACCCAAAAAAAATACGGAATTATGTTTTGGCGGAAATTACGAAATTATGTTTTTAGCGGAAAAATGCGGTAAAATTAATTTCATGGTTTTAATAGTTAAATCATGTTTACTTCGGTTTATTTAAATCGGTTTAGACATTTGATTCGGTTATCTTTGGTTTACACATTTGATTTAGATTGTTTACTTTCCATTGGTTTGGTTATAGTAACCCACTAATCCATTCTAATCTAACCCATATCAATCCAATTCATTAAACCCATTAACCCATTATCCATTAAGATCCAAATTCTCCACTCAATTAACCCATGGATTAGATTGGTTTGGATTGATCCATACACTCAATTTAATCCACTAAATCTCTAGTTTGTGTTCTTGATTTGGCCAATCCTTAACTAACCAAAATCCTAAATACCACAACGTAGTAATCCTTTCAATAACATAGATTGACTAATTCAAGAACACAAACTAAAAACTGGGCATGGATATGTAGAGTATGTGGAGAAGAGAGATTTTTTCTTAAAAGGATTTGGAGTTGCTTTCTCTAAATGTTTCTTTTGTTTCATTTTGTGAAGAAAAAGATGAAAGATTTGTGTTTACATTTTCATTTGAAGCATTATACTAGAACTAGTTTTTGCATCTATACAAATTTTATTCCTCTATAAGATAAGAAACCCCAAAATGTAAATGGAAAGAGAGAAAGGTAGTTGCTGAGGAAGCATCTTGTCTTAATCAGAGAGAAACTTTGTCAATTTTGGTGATCTTTCACTCTCTTTAGGAAGATGGATAGAGGAAAACATTGTATCTTTTGCTTCTCTCTAAATGCTATCGCGGATGCTGAATTATCACTAGAACTGAATCTTTTTGCTTTTCGTAGTTTGAATATGGCATTGGCTGCGAAAAGAGATTTAAACACAGAATGAGTTTACATAAAACTCTGGCTTGATGATCCAATGGAACAAGAGCATAAATGAAATGACTTACCACTCCGATGTTCCATTCTTGACTTCTGAATTCTTTGAAAGATTTTGCGTCCATTTCCTGATATTTTGGTATATAGATTTAGCATAAGTAGAACATTACTCAAAACCAAAACACATATAAGCAAAGCAAAATAAGCTTTATGTTTTGGTTAATGCAAGATATTACAAGGCAAAAGGAAGTTTACATTATGTCACTTACCATGCTATAAATCGGAGGAATAATTGTATTCTCTTTCGGTTTTAGTGTAGGCATTACCGAGAAACGCGGTGCCATATCCTGAGACCTGAAAGTCCAACTGCCAAAGTATATAGTTTGGAGCATTGTTAGTTCTTGACCAAAGCAAGAACAGCGAAATGTACTTGAAAAGTGGGATCATAACTTACCCAATATAGAGAAAAATGCAGAACTGAGCCCATTCTCGAATTAGTAGCCTGAGCCAATAGTTTTGTGAGGAGTTATCCATGTTCATGTAGATCTGCATAATTTAAAGTGAGTGTGAGTATAAACAATGTAGCAGTAAATTCAACATGATGTCAATCAAGAAAGATTTGGTCATACCACAGTTTCTGCCATTGCTACAATCTGCATAGCTCCTTGGAATTTTCTGAAACCATAAACATAAATAAAAACTCTTAGCAGATTATCTACTTCCATCAACCATCAAACCTGAGGGTAATGAAAAACGTACTTGAACATGATGTATTTAGCATATACAGCATCATGCATAGCTTGAACATTCTCATCTTCGATAAAACTCAGCTGTTCTCGTAACACCGCTAGATTTTGCGATATGTGATGGAATATAACATAGAATGAGATCATGTAGTTAAGTATCAGAAGCACCTGGAGGAGCAAAAAAAGATTGGTTCATTCATCATCTTGTAAGTAAGTAAAAGATTAGCTTTAATGAGTAGGTGAAAAAGGTAAAAACTCACTGCAAAATAAGGAACAGAAGCTCTGTATCCAACAAGAGTCAAATAAAAGACACAACCAAGTGAAGCTGTAGTTCTACGTTCGGTCAACGAGAGCCGTTCACAAGTGATGCAATAACCGTGAGAGATAAGTAAAAAAGACACAAATGAAGCTGTCTGAAACAGAACACCAGTCACATATACACCAAAAGACATCCATAGAGAGCAAATGTGATGGTGAAAACATGAATGCCTGCCACCAAATAACAGATTAATCAACTATAGAGACTTCGAAAACGATCTTTCGATAAAAAGGTTACTGAGAAATAATTTCTCAATATGACAAGGTAACATTAATGGAAACAATAACTTCACAAAGAGGACTTACCAAAAGAGGAAAGATAGTGTGAGCTGTAAGGCTTTGATTAATGGAACTGAAGCAAGAGTCCATTGTAAACTATTTGTCTGCTCTAAACAAAAACACAGAACCAAAATCAAATTGTGTTTCTTCCTTAATGAAAAACATAAAAGAGACAAATCAAAAACAGAATCGTCTGAATTCATGATTAAAACAATAAATCCCAAGTACCATTCTGCAAAAAAAATTGATTAAATTTTGAGTAATATTTGGAATTTGAGAAGAAGTTTCATAAACCCAAGAGTGAAAAATCCAAAATTTATCGAAATAAGATAGAGAAAAAATAGGAGATTTATTGACCTGAAAGTGGCGATTTTTGAAAGTGTTAACCGTCCAAGAACAAGCGGAGAAAGACCAGATCGTTAAAAAGGTTAAGTAGAGAATTGGGAGATGACGATATGAATCATCGACGCCATTGATGCCCTGAGATTCTTCCATTACAAAAGAGAAAGCTTTAATCTCAGAGAAGAACGAAGACAAAATTCTGTTTTTTTGATACTTACTTTTTTTTTGGAAGCTTCACATTTTTGTTGGGGTTTCTAATTCTATTTATGAATCTCTGTACTATTGACACTTGTCTTTTGCACTAATTAATCTTGGTTTTTTGGATAAACCAATTAATTGAGACTTAACTGCCCTTAGATCAATTCCACTAATATCTCCAACTAATTGCTTAGTTTCATTTAATGCAACTAAAATTTGTATACTCATAAAATAATCCGAATATTTGTATCATTTTTCTGTTTTCTATATAATAAAAATTGCTATTAAATTTTTAATAAATTATCCTGAATAAACTTTAAATCATAAACTAATTAATTTTAGTTTGTTTTGTATAATTAATAATAAATAAATGTGGTGTTTATTGTTTTGAACTTTTGAGTCGTCGGGAGAATAGGGGAGCATAAAAAGAAGGTGGAGAAGAGAGAGCAGACATGCGAACAAAATGGTCATTCAACTAACCCACTCTCTCCTTTTTGTCGTTGAGTTTTGATCACCAATACCCTTTTTTTTAATTTATGTAATTTTGTTGGTCGTTGTGACTTTTTCTTGATTTTGATATTTTATATGTTATGTATTATCTATGTAGTTCGTTGCTATAATTTCGTGGTGCAGTTTACCACTTAAATCATATGCTTATTTTGGTTGTTATAGAAAAAAAGGAACGTGGAAGACACTACAAATCAAATTAAAGTCAAAACATCAATTTCGTGGCATATGTAAAATAAAAAAATTGTAGGTTGATGATATATATTCGGACAAGTATCTGCAAGAAGATTAAAATATATAACGGGCAGAGAGAAAGATTCACGTAGGGAAAGATGCAAGCATGTCACTATTTCTTAAGAATGTTTATATGTAATCAACATTATCCATTTAGGTTTACTACAATCTACATTTAACAAATGTCTTTTTTTCCCATAACAATTAACAATGTTAATTTGATCAGAATAACATTTGATGTTAAATCTCAGCTATGCTAAACCTCTAAGTCTAAACACCTAACATCAGATCATCAAGTCGACGAGCTTTGAGATCATTAGAGAAAAGGATCTTGAAGCAAAGCAACAAGAACACCTCCATTTTGACTACAATAATGAATTTATTCCTAGTTTCATTTGGGTCAAGGGTCCGCTTGATTCTGACTTGCCGAACAGTGATATTCGTTCCATAACTATGGAAAAACATTTCTTTTATAAGATTTAGCATCTGACGAAAGATCTGATCCATCTTCCAAAGTATACAGGCCATAATGTAGATACACCAGAAGCTAAATCTTGAAAAAGCAGAGAGATTGCTTCACTAATTTGGCAGTTGCATGAACCGAAGCAAGCAATCAACTATAACCAGTAGAAAAATCTCCTGCAAATATAGCAATCTTTTTTTGTTATGAGTAAAAAAACAAACGAAATTAATCATTCTATTTTTCCAAATAGAACAATCAGTGGACAGATTGAATATCAGTGACCTATATAGCCTATATGAAACAAGTCCACCAATTGCAACAGCCGTGATACATAATGGACTGGGCTGAATTTAGGCCCGATATGAAGATAGCGGTCCAACGTTTAATTAAAACAGTCAATTCTACACTTTTTTGTGTGTACGTACTCTATAATGAAAATATATTGGTAATTGAAAAAGTTAAGACTTGAATTGAAACCACTTAAAGAAGAATTGAATTCATCATGATGAACAATTCAAATCAGTAGTATAATACAATTCTTTTACAGGCATTATTGGGAAAATGAAGGAATAGTACTAGTTAAATTAAAATATTTGAAAGAGAGTTGACAAAATAAAAGAAAGAAATTTGAGAATAGAGAAAAAGAAAGAAGGAAAGAAAGAAAGTGAAGCTTCAGCTTTAAGACGGAGGAGACGCATGCAAAGAAGGTAATGATGTTGTCTCTGTCTCCTACGCAGACCTCTCTCCCACGCCTTTTGTTATTTTTTATACGCCTCTGACCTTCCCCATTCCTTCTTACCTTTATTACCCTCCTATTCACTCTTTTACCACTCGTTTACTACTAGTTAAAACTTAGAAGTAGTAATATTTATTGGTATAAACCTCATTAATTTCATATTGTGGGCATAAATGTAGGAGTATAAGATTAGCATCCGTTAGAGATTAGTCACAAACATTACAACATTAAACGTTAACATTATCTATGTTGTTTTCCATGATTAGATCGAAGAAATTGCATGACCATATCAATGTGCTGTTAGTTCAGTGATAAATCTTTTAGGTGGAAGTGCTGAGTTCGAAACATATTGGGATGAATCTCTTTTCCATAAAAGATGAATTTAACCGAGTGTTTTTGAGTCTGAATTTTCAAATATTAAAAAAAAAAAGAAAATTGCATGACCATAATTTTTTTATTTATAAATATAAAAACTATAGTATAATAAAAAAACTATAGTATAACAATAGGTAATTTTCACAAATAGCAAAAAAATAAAATTTATTACACTAGTATAAGCATTTGATTGCCTTTCTCTTCAATTTGACTGCCTTTTTCTCGTTTACAATTTTCACTGATTATATATTTGAGAATGTTTTAAGCTTTAATTAACCTTTTTTTAACCTTTTGGAACAATTTTTTTGACAATTATACCTATTTAGACCATTTTCGTAGAGTAAACAAGAGAAATTTGGTTTTCCCTCGAGGTGTTGTTGTTTGTTGGTTTATGAAATTGAAATGTGCCAATCATAAAAAAAAACAAAAGAAAATGCCAACGAAAAAGCTAATTTCACAAACGCAACAGCACTATCAAATCACATTATTAAAATAATATTATTATTTTAAGGCCAAAAAAAAAAATCAAAGTTGCCATGAACGAGCTAGAGGAAAAAAAACACACAAAGTAGATAACATCTAAAAACAACAAAACAGTACAGTAGCTCCATGATTCGTTTTCTACATACATCTCTTCTTCATCCTCTCTTCTACTTTCCTCTTTCCTCTTTCCTTCTTCGAATAAATTTCTAGGGTTTTTCTTTTCTCTAAAGTTTTCATTTTTATTTCAATGAGAGCTCGAAGAAGGAGAATATGGGTTTGAGAACTGATAATATTATGGCTTCGTTTCGAGGTGGAATCGGGGTTTCTAATGGCTGAGTCAACTCGGTGATTCTGTGTTATAGTCACGAGCAAATATAAAAAAGTTTGTAACTTTCTTGTTTTTTTAGGTGTGTGTGTTCAGAGAAAAGGTCGAATCTTTTTTCGGTGTTTGTAAAAGGGAAAGTTGTAATCTTAAAGTCTGTTTTTCTTTCTTGTGTTTTGGTATTTAGCTCATAAAAGCCGAGGAGTAATATAAAGGATAGGTTTTGTCTTTGTGTGCCCTTTTGAGATTGCATGAAGAAAAAAAGCCTCTAGTGTGTTTTGAAGGAAACAGAATTCGATATTTATGCGGTAATGTGATTTGTGAAGCTACTCCAAGTGCTTAGGATTTGAGATGGCTTAGATTTGGTAGTTGTTCAAGCTGTGGAGTTTGTGGTGGACTAAGAAGCTCTCTGTCTCCTTTGTTTAGTATGTTGTGGTTATCTTCTGTTTAGAAGGATTTAGTTATTCATCTGGAGGGGGTAGTAGGGTCATTTGTGAGATTCTGTGATTGTGAAATAAGAAGAGTTTTGCTGAGGAGTAATGGCAATGTCTTGCAAGGATGGTAAGTTGGGATGTTTGGATAATGGGAAGTATGTGAGGTATACACCTGAACAAGTTGAAGCACTTGAGAGGCTTTATCATGACTGTCCTAAACCGAGTTCTATTCGCCGTCAGCAGTTGATCAGAGAGTGTCCTATTCTCTCTAACATTGAGCCTAAACAGATCAAAGTGTGGTTTCAGAACCGAAGGTAATAACAATGTTCCTTGCTTGGGAATTGTAGTGAATGGAAGTTTCTGTGGTGTTCTCTCTATCTACTTGATCTAATCTTTGTTTTGTGTTTCTGTTATGAACTTTAGATGTAGAGAGAAACAAAGGAAAGAGGCTTCACGGCTTCAAGCTGTGAATCGGAAGTTGACGGCAATGAACAAGCTCTTGATGGAGGAGAATGACAGGTTGCAGAAGCAAGTGTCACAGCTGGTCCATGAAAACAGCTACTTCCGTCAACATACTCCAAATGTGAGGATTCTACTCCTGCAATATCTTCATTTTTCTTATCTTAATAATCACTAGAATGTTTTCTTTAAGAATAATAATATCCTTTTAATGGTATGTGTATCGATTTGTCTTTTTTTTTCAGCCTTCACTCCCAGCTAAAGACACAAGCTGTGAATCGGTGGTGACGAGTGGTCAGCACCAATTGGCATCTCAAAATCCTCAGAGAGATGCTAGTCCTGCAGGGTTGGTTCTTTAATTGGAATATGGTTACTCTGTTAGTTAAAAACTACACTTTTGTCATATTTTTCTGAGATTCATTGATACATGTTATGTTTTCAGACTTTTGTCCATTGCAGAAGAAACTTTAGCAGAGTTTCTTTCAAAGGCAACTGGAACCGCTGTTGAGTGGGTTCAGATGCCTGGAATGAAGGTATTTTATTCCTCTAGTTTTGTTTTTGTTAATTGGATATAGTTATTCTGCTTTTTCCTCAATGGTTGTTTTTGTATTTTCCGTAACAGCCTGGTCCGGATTCCATTGGAATCATCGCTATTTCTCATGGTTGCACTGGTGTGGCAGCACGCGCCTGTGGCCTAGTGGGTCTTGAGCCTACAAGGGTGCGTTTATAGAATCATTCTCATCGCTGATTTATACAATCTTATACTACTCTACATGTGTCTACATATGTAACAACATTCATCTGTTTTCACTATTTTACAGGTTGCAGAGATTGTCAAGGATCGTCCTTCGTGGTTCCGCGAATGTCGAGCTGTTGAAGTTATGAACGTGTTGCCAACTGCCAATGGTGGAACCGTTGAGCTGCTTTATATGCAGGTTAGTTTTAAACCATAAGTGCTACACAGTTAGAATTATTTTTCTAAAGTTGAAAATAGTAACCATCATCCTCTTCGTAATTGCAGCTCTATGCACCAACTACATTGGCCCCACCACGCGATTTCTGGCTGTTACGTTACACCTCTGTTTTAGAAGATGGCAGCCTTGTGGTATGTAGCTTTTCTTTTCTGTCAGTGTTCTTATTCATGTTGATCCATTTCACAAGGTTTAAGAAATCTTATAGGTGTGCGAGAGATCTCTTAAGAGCACTCAAAATGGTCCTAGTATGCCACTGGTTCAGAATTTTGTGAGAGCAGAGATGCTTTCCAGTGGGTACTTGATACGGCCTTGTGATGGTGGTGGCTCAATCATACACATAGTGGATCATATGGATTTGGAGGTAACGAGCCTCACTCTGCACCAATTCTAATGGTCTTGGAAATGTTAACCAAACTGTTTGGATATTTGTTCACTTAAATAGGCTTGTAGCGTGCCTGAGGTCTTGCGCCCGCTCTATGAGTCACCCAAAGTACTTGCACAGAAGACAACAATGGCGGTATGTTAATTAAACTCATTTATTCCCTAAAGCTCATTCTGATATTGAAACTACTGTTCTCAAATGATGCATACAAATCGAATTTGTCTCAAAGGCACTGCGTCAGCTCAAGCAAATAGCTCAGGAGGTTACTCAGACTAATAGTAGTGTTAATGGGTGGGGACGGCGTCCTGCTGCCTTAAGAGCTCTCAGCCAGAGGCTAAGCAGGTTTATATACAATTACGATTTGCCTCTTCTTATTGGTGGGTTTGTGTCCTTTATATTTGCCTCTTCTTATAAAATTTTTCCCTACAGAGGCTTCAATGAAGCTGTAAATGGTTTCACTGATGAAGGATGGTCAGTGATAGGAGATAGCATGGATGATGTCACAATCACTGTAAACTCTTCTCCAGACAAGCTAATGGGTCTAAATCTTACATTTGCCAATGGCTTTGCTCCTGTAAGCAATGTTGTTTTATGCGCAAAAGCATCAATGCTTTTACAGGTCAGTGCACCATTTTTTTTATAGATCAACTGATGATTGTTTCAACACTTTTTCACCTTCTTTTTATGGGATTTTGCACCTACAGAATGTTCCTCCGGCGATCCTGCTTCGGTTTCTGAGGGAGCATAGGTCAGAATGGGCTGACAACAACATTGATGCGTATCTAGCAGCAGCAGTTAAAGTAGGGCCTTGTAGTGCCCGAGTTGGAGGATTTGGAGGGCAGGTTATACTTCCACTTGCTCATACTATTGAGCATGAAGAGGTTAGTTTAATTTTCTTCGATGAACTTAATGTTTTTCTTTTATCTCCATAATATAAGTTGAATAATGGTTGGTTTTTTTTCATTCAGTTTATGGAAGTCATCAAATTGGAAGGTCTTGGTCATTCCCCTGAAGATGCAATCGTTCCAAGAGATATCTTCCTTCTTCAAGTAAGTACTTTAGGTTGTCTATTTTGCATAAGGTTTTAATGTTGGTCTCTAGTACCTGAAATAATTTTTTTTTTGGTTATTAGCTTTGTAGCGGAATGGATGAAAATGCTGTAGGAACCTGTGCGGAACTTATATTTGCTCCAATCGATGCTTCGTTTGCGGATGATGCACCTCTGCTTCCTTCTGGTTTTCGTATTATCCCTCTTGATTCCGCAAAGGTAAATAAAAGTTATGTTTTCTGTCCAAGTCTTCTATTATTCAGATTCTTAAGCTTTTCTTGAACCAAAAAAGCAGGAAGTATCTAGCCCAAACCGAACCTTGGATCTTGCTTCGGCACTGGAAATTGGTTCAGCTGGAACAAAAGCCTCAACTGATCAATCAGGAAACTCCACATGTGCAAGATCTGTGATGACAATAGCATTTGAGTTTGGTATCGAGAGCCATATGCAAGAACATGTAGCATCCATGGCTAGGCAGTATGTTCGAGGTATCATATCATCGGTGCAGAGAGTAGCATTGGCTCTTTCTCCTTCTCATATCAGCTCACAAGTTGGTCTACGCACTCCTTTGGGTACTCCTGAAGCCCAAACACTTGCTCGTTGGATTTGCCAGAGTTACAGGTATAAACCAAACTATCAAATATGTTCTAATTTTCCCACCAAATCAACAATGTTTAGTTTACTAAGATGACTCATTTACCCATTGATAATAGGGGCTACATGGGTGTTGAGCTACTTAAATCAAACAGTGACGGCAATGAATCTATTCTTAAGAATCTTTGGCATCACACTGATGCTATAATCTGCTGCTCAATGAAGGTAACAAACACAATGTTAAACACATAAATGTGTATTCGATAGGAGTACTTGACTCGTGTATTCGCTGATCTGTTTTGGGATTTGAACATCGGTTAGGCCTTGCCCGTCTTCACATTTGCAAACCAGGCGGGACTTGACATGCTGGAGACTACATTAGTTGCTCTTCAAGACATCTCTTTAGAGAAGATATTTGATGACAATGGAAGAAAGACTCTTTGCTCTGAGTTCCCACAGATCATGCAACAGGTTCTTAGAAACATTTTCTGATCTTCATTCTTATCACATATGTTTAGTTTTATCGACTTACTAGGATCTATTTTTTCAGGGCTTCGCGTGCCTTCAAGGCGGGATATGTCTCTCAAGCATGGGGAGACCAGTTTCGTATGAGAGAGCAGTTGCTTGGAAAGTACTCAATGAAGAAGAAAATGCTCATTGCATCTGCTTTGTGTTCATCAATTGGTCCTTTGTGTGAGATTTATTGTATTTTGTATTTTCAGACTAAGCTTTTGCCTTTTGGCTGTATTGTAAAACGGTCATGTTGTTGTTGTTGTTGTTGTTGTTCTTGATGTTGCTGTGAACACGTAAAACAGTGTTTTGTTTCAAAACTCAAGAAATGCTTGCTTAATTTGTAGTTTGATTAAGAGTGATAATGATGATCTTTTTCTTTTCTTGTTATTAGTACATTTTAGCTTTCTAAAGTTTTATTCGACTTCTTTACAAAGAAATTTTGCCCATCACACAATTTATCTTTTTTCCTTTCCTAAAATGTATGACAATCATTACACTCAACCATGACCATCTCTATCTGGTGTAGGTTTCCACAGCGACAAATTGGATTGTTTAGGATAAGGTTGAGAATTTTTTTTCTTATAAAGAAAAATAACCAGAGAGATATTAAAATCTAGACTTATCTTTGGAAGTTCTGAAGAATTCGATATTTATGGTGTTTATAGGCTAACTCTATAATTTTGAGCTATTCATTTTTGCTTGAGTGAACCATAAAGTTGGTTCCATACTTCCATGTCTATGAAAACTTGACGAAATGAAAATTTCAAAACACGGAAATAATTCAATTTCAATCAAAGGAAAAACAACATTAATGTCGGCCATTAGTTTAGGATGAATATTGTGTGCCAATAATAGAAAAAGAGTTATTTGTTTTTAATTTGAAACTCAATATCCTCATAAAGATATTAAGAAAAGGATGCAGCAATTATTTAACACATAAAGCAAGACCTATAAAATCCGTATATAGATATTATGGCTATCATACATAGTGCAATCTAAAGTACAAAAAAAAGTTGATATTTAAGAGTTTATTATAGCTCTCTTCCACCTTAAATTGTATTTTTGTTTCTACTTTTCCATTATTTGAGTTGAGTAATATTATCTGAGTCTTACCAGTGGTTACATGTTTGTACGTATTCAGAAAAATTCGTGATTAGATGTTTGTTTTAATGATCGTATGATAATGACATATTGACATAGTAGGCATGTCGATTTGATACCGTATGAATCAGAATCCCTAAGCCTACCTAACTTGATTACATCTAAATATCCTAAAAAATATATTAGATTTTGTATAGCTATCGTAATTTCATTCTTAGAACAATTCATGCATATTGCATGCGGACGTTGACACTAACTTGCTAGATGCATGCAAACGATTCACTTCGATTCAATATTAATTTATTCGAGTATTAGTTCAATTTCATTCATGGTAACTCATTGTGAACACACTGAATGGTTATATATTTTTACCCGATTCTCATTTATTAAAAATTATATATATCGGAATATCGGATAAAACCTTGCAAGAAAACTACTTAGTACTTACCCTAGAATCTTGATTATTTCTAATTTTAATCAGAGGCTGCAATAATTCCTACATAGCTAGTGTTTTTTCTTCTTCTTTAAAACCATGAAATCTAAGATACAACAATTGGTCCTTGTTCATTATATTTGTTTTTCTTTTAAAGTTACATGGATGCAATAATTATGCTCCAATAGTAATACATAAGCTTTTGCTTTGTCTTTCAAATCTTTTTATAATCTTTGCACGTTTTAGTACCACTCTCTCTCTCTCTCTTTCGTCCTTTATAAACCCCTCACATTTCTTCTCCTTAGCTCATAAGTAATCAAATTCCAAAAAAAATAAAATAATACAAATCTCTCTTTTTCTCTCTAAAAAATCTTGATATGGATCAAAACGTACCAATAAGCAAGAAGCTATGGAACATCGTACGTTTTCTCTTGTACATGATCCGCAAAGGCGTCTCAAAAAACAAACTCATCGCTGACTTCAACGCCACTCTCAAACGTGGCAAGAACCTCATGTTCCACCAACGTCGTCGTGTCCACGCCGGTTCCACCGCCTCAGCCGCTCTAAACGCTACTTCAGCCACCGCGTCATCGCGACAAGAGTACGAGTTTAGCTGCAGCAACACTCCAAACTATTCATTCCCTTTCTCTAATATGGCTTTCATGAGGAAAAAGAGTCACAATAATCTCTTCACGTGTGGTCAAACGCCTCAGACGCTTGACGACGACGTAGCCGCCGCTAGAGCCGTTCTTGAGCTTCTTAACGGCGTTGGAGAGAAAGGAAACGTCACGCCGGCAGATTTAACGGTGGCTTTGTCTCCTTATTTCCCCGGTTTTGGACAGACTCCATTGGTTAGACCGTTAAGAGTAACGGACTCACCGTTTCCGTTAACGCCGGAAAATGGTGATGTGGCTAATGGACACGTTGACAAAGCAGCTGATGATTTTATAAAGAAGTTTTATAAGAACTTGAATCAGCAGAAAAAAATGATTGAGTTCAGCTAAATATTAATCCGAATTGTGTGTATCTTCGTCATATTTCTCTTCTTCCTTAAATATTTTTTTACCCTTTTTTCTTTCTTTCTTTTTTTTCTCTCGTTTTGTGCTGATTAAAATCCAAAGATGTAATGATATTTTGGGGGGTTTTTATTTTCGATTCCTAACACAATTGGATATTATGAATAAAAAAATATCATCGGTTCTATTAGTAAAATATGTATTGTTATGTGGAATTTGCAGTGACGAAAGCAAAGTTAATCCTAATGAAAATTAATCAATCTCTGAATCAACAAACTTTCATAACGACACCAAAATTTGTTGCAATTAAACTAGTAATTGTATTTTCTAATGAAAACTTTTTTTTCCCACTATCCATTATGTTACACACTTCAACAAGAGATCTCTCTAGCTTTAACTTAAAAGTAGTAAATTTAAAACTATCTAACACTTTGAAATGAAGTTATAAGCAATTTTTTATTAATTAAATGTGATGACTGTAATATCTTTATCTACTATATATAATTTAAATACTTATATTTCAATAAAAACAGATATGAATCCAATAATATTTTTATTGAATAGCCTGATGACATACTAAAAATTTCAAAATTTATTTTTGTAAGTGACAATCATTATAACGATATGCAAAAATTTATTCTTATTTTATCATATGACTTTAAATTTGATTTTGTATCTGTTTTGTTGTCTCAAATAAAGACATATATAGGTACATGTGTATTATTCTCCGTATCGTCCTTTCATTAGTATCTACCATTTCGTACGGCTTGAATCTTATTAGGGTTTTAATCAATTGCTTGTAATGACCCCAAAATAGACCCAAGAGGTTTACATTTTCTTATTTGCAGATTACTTTATTACATCTCTATATATTTTTGTTTTTAACCACCTCGAGTTTACAATCTCATACAAAAGCCCGAATTTTTGTATAATGATTATATGAAGTTTACGGTAGTTTAATATTTGCAGAATCACTTTAAATAAACATTAACGCACTGAAAACATGCTAAGAAATTTTTTCTTGTTGTAATATATTTTGATATACACCTTTAGTGAAATGAAACATGAAGTTATAAAGAGGACATTGCAAGCTGTTTGGCTCTTTCCCTAAAGCAAAAGAGAGAAAAGTGCTTTGGTTTCCAGCTTTTTTTCTTTAATTTCCTTTTACATCTTTTAATTTTCTTAATAATATATTCACAAGTTTGAGTTCCTAGTCATAGCAATAAGCCAATTACGTATCAAAACAACAACTCTACCACTACCAAGAAAAAAGCTTATATATGACAGAGTCAATAAAAACTTCTGTAGTAAGTCACTATTTTTCATCTTTTTAGATTCTAAAAATCCAGAATGAAGATCAAGGTTCTAAGAAATTCTTTCCTTAGTTGGGAAATAAAAGTGATTAAGACAAGTATACAATTATACATGTGTTTGATACAAAAACATCATCTATAAAGTTCGGTCCGGTCCTAAGATGACTATAAGATTTTCCGAGTTTTTACGAGTATATTTTTGAGAAAAAAACATAATTATAAGTTTTTAAAATCTCTTAAAAATAATGAATATATGTATAAAATGAGCCAATGAAACCACACTAATATTCATCAAACACAACTTAATTTAAAATAAAAGTTTAAAACCGAATAAATTGTTTAAAACTATACCAAATAAAACATAAAACACAATATTTCAAACTACATTATGTTGTAGAGCCAATATTTGAATCCGCTTTAATGCATTCTAAA
>Ga0041059_1000824_pt1 | contig 24353 bp, 10 predicted proteins | sample AraColnosormetaG_FD_56232 | JGI IMG/M metagenome (GOLD analysis project Ga0041059, IMG submission 56232) | Arabidopsis roots microbial communities from North Carolina, USA - Col MF nosort | ecosystem: Host-associated > Plants > Roots > Unclassified | place: USA: North Carolina | collected... | reverse complement strand
TTTTTTTTTTTTTTTTTTTTACTAAATGATTTACTCTTTATTTTGAATTCTCCCTCAGTTATTCATTAAGGAGAGAGATGTAATTACACATGGCCGAGTGGTACTCAGAATAAATGGATGGTACTCAGAATAGATTTTCCAAAATGATGGTAGAATAGAACGTGGTTCGTTTGATGCAGATTAGTGAGTCCATGTTTGGTTTAATGTGAAATCGAGCATAGATTCGTAACAATAACAAAAGCAATCTGAGATTATTTTGATTAAACCGGCCGGTTCGTGATCCAAACCAAACTAAATCTATATAGTTGATCAACGAGAACGACTGTTCGAAGTTTACAACTTTTTTTGATCTCCGAGTTTTGATGGATTCTGTACCAAAGCAGACTCTAAATCCAAACAAACATCTCAAAGAACAGTAAAAAGCTTCTCTCTTTTTGTTTACTCTCTCAATGACCTCTCATTCGTCAGACTTTTAGAATTTGTGATTCCTCAAGGTTTTTTTGTTCAAATTGACTTTTGACAGATTTGTGAGCAATCTCGATGGATCTTCAATTCTGGAAATCGCAGCACTATTGACCATTGTCCCTGTAAGTTTCTTTTGACTCAGTTTAGCTCAATTCCTGATAATAATGACGTTTCTCTTGTTTCAGCTCTTGGTTCTATTACGATACTCCATTGGCTTCCACTGTAAAATTGGTGAGTGCTTTTTGAAGTGAGTGATGTAACTTTTGTTCGATTAGTGCTAAAGATGTTCACTTGTTTGTTATAGATAACAATGGTGTTAAATCCGTTACATCGAAGAAAAACGACGATGAGAAAATTGTTATTTCCAGAAATTGGAAGGCTGCCATATCATTGGATTTCATCTTCATTGTCTTCCCCATGCTCCTCTTTTTCACTGTACGCTCTCTTCAAACTTTTTGACTCACCAGTGCCTACTTTTAATGTTCTCTGATGATCACCAAAACTTATATATTACAGGTTCTATCAGAATGGGTTTATCATGGGACAGGCTTGTTGTCGTTGTTGGTACTGATTCTTTCTGTGACTGCCAAAAGGTATAACTTGTAAGTCATTTGTTAGTTAAGGGTTTAACTTTAGCTAACTTAAGGTTTTATAACTAGATCTTTTTCAGGGTTGCAGAGAGGACAGTCTCTCTCGTTTAGAGCAAGTGTATCTTCTTATAGAGTTGCTCTGGTATATGACACTGCTTAGTTTTAGTTTAAGCCAACTCTGCTTTTATCTTCCATCTACTCTGAATGATCTTTTCCTTGTAGATGCTTATTACATGCTTGTGTATCTTGGCTGTTGACTTTACTATCTTTCCCAGAAGGTATGCCAAGACAGAGACTTATGGTACTAGCTTGGTATGTTTACAATGTCTAATCTCATTTTTTTTGTCTATATTAATGTTGTTCCTTCTTAAAGCAGTTAGTAACTTTGTGTTTGTATGTATATTACAACTTGAAATGAAAACAGATGGATCTTGGGGTTGGCTCTTTTGTGTTGGCTAATGCTGTTGTTTCTCGGCAAGCTAGAGACGTCTCATCAGGGTTTGTGGATTCCCCTTTGAAACTCCATTATCCATTTTGTGAAGCTTTGTTACTAGTTCAGCATTATGTAAACTCAGTCCAATTTTTACTTGCATTTCTTCAGAAACTGGATAACTGGAATTAAAGCAACCGCTCCATTGCTATTACTCGGGTTTATTCGTCTTGTTACCACTTCAGGTGTGGATTATCAGGTAAAGAAGCTTTTGCGTTTCTGCCTTAAATACTTCTCGTTTTACAAAATCTTAATATCGTTGGTTATCAACTATATGCAGGTCCACGTTACGGAATATGGAGTACACTGGAATTTCTTTTTCACACTTGCAGCCATATCAATTCTCACATCGTTTGTTAACATACCAGCCAAGTACTGTGGACTCCTAGGTTTCGCTGTTCTTGCAGGTATATTTCAGTTTCACTTTCTCTTCTTTCTTAATTACAAGATAGTGAAACCTAACTATCTTCAACTTCCATGGTTCTCAGGGTACCAAACTTGGTTGCTTAGTGGACTGAACACATATTTGCTTTCGGACGAAAGAGGAACTGACATTATCAGCAAAAACAAGGAAGGAGTATATAGCATTCTTGGTAAGATTTTGACTTGGTTTATTTACTACTCTCTTTTGGTTCTTCCTCATCTAACTTTGTTTTGATCCAGGTTATTGGGGCATGTACCTTCTTGGCGTTCACTTAGGTTATCGTCTCTTTTACGGAAAACATACAAATATTCGAAGCACCACAAGCTCAATCGCTAGAGTCTTTCTCGTTTCTCTTCTCTTATGGTAAAAACAAGCGGTTATAGAACATACGATCTCATTATGATAAGATACTCATGCGCATATATTATGTATGTTTGTCTCAGGATTGTAACTATACTTTTTGACAACTACGTTGAGAGGATCTCCCGTCGAACGGTAATGATACTCACTTATAGCTCAAAACCATTTAAAGGGACAATAACGTTTGAAGCTGTTTTTATATTCTACAGTGTAACATGCCTTACGTTACTTGGGTGCTTGCGCAAGATCTTCAGGTCTCTTTATAGTTAAGAATTGATCATAATGGTGAAGACTTTGTCTTTGTGATTTGAGATTTGATTCGTCTCTGCTTTTATTTCCAGGCGTTGGGGATATTTATGCTGTCTAGTTACATACCTCTGAACAAGCTTTCATCACTTGAAGAAGCAATTGACCAAAATCTGTTAGCAACCTTTCTGCTTGTAAGTCTCTTATCAACTGATTTCTCCACAATGGATCCCTCTTTGATCTGATATCATATTTCCCCTTTTTTACAGGCAAACCTTGTTACAGGAATGGTGAACCTCACCGTAGATACCATCTTTGCTTCTCCATTCTCTTCTCTTCTGATATTAACCGCTTACGCCTTTGCTTTATCTGCTATTATCGGAACCATTCATTTCTCCGGTTTCCGGTTAAAGTTCTGGTAAAAAAAAATAGCTCACAACATCTAAACTGACACTAGCTTTGGATTCTGATATGATTGTGTGGCATATGAGCAGAGAAGTTAAAGACAGTTTTGTGAAGTATGAATCTTTCTTCTGTGTATGAAAGTTTTGCCGTGATGAGTATTTTTTTCACATAAAAAGTGTCGACTTTTATTTTATCGCAATAAGACTTACCAAGAACTCCTCAAGGGTAGTTTTTGATTCAAGATCAGAAAATTGTACTTATCCCCAAAAAACTGCAGAAGAAATAGACCGTGTTTGAGAACTTCTTTCTTGCTTCATCGGATTCTTCGACCTAATAATCTAATTAGTTCAAAGATGACTGTCACTAGTTAGACCGAAGCTGTCACTAAAACACACGGGCTTACTTGAACTATCGACGAGCTGAAGCTTGATTTACTTGATGATGACTTTGGTGGAGCAACATGGCTAAGAAGTGGCATCAGTATAACTCTTCCTTGACAGCAGAAGAAACCACATTAGATGCTTCTGGTTGACAAGTAGTATCTTCTGCAATGGCTTCTGTAGCAAGAATCTCCCTATACAAATCAGCATCGATTTTGCTACCATCGATCCATCCATGTTGCTTGAAGAACACCTGAGCAATGTTGTTGCCACCAAATATCATTGTCCTAAACTGCTCAGGGCTCCATGAGTCTAAATTCGTCGATATATACCAATAAAAACAAAAGTGTCGCATCTAGAGAGTTGAGAAAGTAAATTCCCCATAGTTCTATCTAAATCCTCCTCTATACGCAATTAGTTTCTTCGAATTTTGTTTGTTATCTTCTTCTTTTCTTTTCCTTTGTTAAAGGTTATTCATAATTAAAGGAGTGTTTTTTTTTTTGAACTAAAGGAGTGTTGTACAACCATGACCCTAGCCTAGAGTCATAGACTCATAGTGCAAGAGAGATTGAACATTACTCAAGGTATGTTCCACTCTTGCCGCATATCACAACTTTCCAACATAACTCGAGATATAAACTACACCATGCGGACCATGCTTGCAACTGCCCAAACCCAAGACGCTTTCGGTCAAACTCAGACAGGTTAAACTTAGGATTATGTTATGAGATGTCTAAATCAACACTATTATTACAGATCCTTCAAACAGAATATGACATCAAAATAATTAAAAGCTAACATATTTACGTACCCCATTCAATATCTTAGTCAACAAGCCAATTCTATCATCAAAAGAAAAAGAAAAGAAAAAAAGAAGAAGCTAAAGAACAAAGTTAAAGTCACATAAAAAGAACAAAAAAGTAAGGAGATAAATAATAATCAGAGCAAATTAGCTTCTCATGTACCAGCAAGAATCTCTATTATCTATTATAAAATATCAAGTTTTGGTACATTCCACATCTATAAACTACATTCATCACATATATAAACAAATTCTTATCTCTTTGATGCTACGAAATGGATTATCATATATGAATGAATACACTTATCAATGTAACACAATCTTTGATTAATCCCTCAAGGATTTTATTTTTCTTTTGTCTTTCCTCTTTCATGGAGTCTGATCCAAATCCTAGTGCTTGGAATCAATACATAAACCCAAGAGATTGTACTCAAGGCTTATGTTCCACATTTTGTCCTCAATGGTGTACTTACATCAACTTCTCTCCACCACCAATTTCTTATGAACAATTCCTAAACGATGGCGTTGCATCAAACCCCAATCTCTCCCCTCTTGTCATTGCTATTTTTGGAATATTTGCAACTGCCTTTCTCTTGGCAGCTTACTACACTCTTGTCTCAAAGTATTGCGCCAACGACACCACCAATGAAGCTGCCTCAGAATCCGGAAGATCGGATATAATTCTCGACGTTAACTCGCCGGAAAGAGGAGACCAAGACGATCCTTTTGCTCTTGAGTCTTCAACCGCCGGCTTAGATGATACTCTCATAAAAAAGATCGGTTTCTTCAAGTTAAAAAAGCATCAAAACGGTTTCAAGATCAACGGTACGGATTGTTCAATATGTCTTGGAGAGTTTAACGAAGACGAGAGCTTAAGGTTATTACCTAAATGCAACCACACCTTTCATGTCGTTTGTATCGATCGGTGGCTCAAATCTCACTCAAACTGTCCGCTTTGTCGGGCTAAGATCATCGTCCCTACCACTCAACAACCTGAACATCATGTTGTGGTGATGAATCTTGATCGGTTTACGAGCAATGTTGGATCAGCAGAAGGAAATGTAGTCGTTGATGATCATCGTGAAGAGGTTAGTGTTTCGATTAGTTCTCATCATCCAAGTTGGTTCTCGGCCGCGGATATTGTTCTGCGGATAAGCAGGGACGGAGAAGAGGAAGAGGGAAATTATGATCTTGAAAATGGAAACAGAGAGAAACTTGTAGACTTGAAAAGATCATTCTCAAGTGGTGGCTTGGTTCTTGGGACTCAAGGAAGGACTAGAAGATCCCTAAACATATGTCCTTAATTAGTTTTCTTTACATTATCTTTTCTTCGGAAACATATATTATTGTATTTACACTTTGAGAAATTTATACATACATACATATATACATCAAACATCATCTTAGTTTAGAGGTTTTAATTTTCGTTGTCTTTATATATTTTTTTCATCATCTTAATTAGTATACATTTTGATATTATATAGAGTTAAAATCATCACATTCACATACAACTGGATTTATTTTTCTTCTATTTTTATATATTTACTACTAATTAAATAAACATGTACAGGGTCTTTTTTATCGTTAATTACCAAAGTTTTCTATGTTAGATCATTTTCTTTTCATCCGCCCATTGGGTTTAGAACGTTTGTCTACACTCTACAACATTAGACGTTAAAAACAATCAATTTATCTATCTTCTTTTTTAAAAGGTTCGTTCCATATAATTATACTAATTGAGAAATAACTAAAAAAAATCAAAACTCTTTGAGGAAAAACATATATTCTTCTCTCTGTCAATGCTTATTTCAATTTCCAAATAATGGTTCCCTTCTCAAGAAAGTTAGAAGAGAAAGCAAATTAGACCTTCCCCACCAAATTGCTTTCCAACACAATGGCCCATGAGAATTAATATATCATCTATAACGAATAAAAATTTAAATAAATTTATCATCACAACACCAATTATATTTTTTTCAACTAAGAACCATATGTTATTATTGGTTAGAGCCAAAAATCTTTATTCCAACTTTGCAAGTCCAACCAAAACCCTTTGAAATGAATCATAATATTTTCTTAAAATCGCAAAAAATACACAAAGGTAGGTATTCTCATTATTAATTTATTGTTATTATTCATTATTCAAGATCCATGTATGCACCTAACCAAACCAAATTTACACCATGCATACATAAATGAAAACCAAAAACTAATTTTGTTTTTATTCTTACTTTTAGCCCACTAAAACCCCTATATTTCCATTTCTACCCTTTTTGCATCATATACAAAGCACATTACATATTCACATATTTGCCCAAGTAGTAGGACAACAAAACCTAACTTAAGGCCTTTCTTTTTTTGCTAACACAAGCAAAAGACCATTTCTTTTGGTATACGAGGAAAGATAAGAGACAGAAGAAGCCTCTGTATTAGCTAAAACCTGTGTGTAATCTCGGTTCTTATCCCATTGGAGATCGGTGAGGAATTCCCTTTCTTCGCTTGACGATTCTGCAGTTACTAGATGTAGTAAGTGGAGGTGTTGATGGGCTGAAACTCTGGAGATTTGTAATGTTCTTCCCAATTGCAATGCTGCTACTTGAATCCTCTGTTTCCATTAGCAGGTTCTCCCTTCCCTTTTCAAAGCCTCTTGATGTTCCAGCAATCTTGATTTCATTTCCCAAAAACATAGAGAAAGTAAGTATCAGAAAAGAGTTTACTGAAATGCAAGGAGAAGTTAGGTGAAACTGTAAAACATATATCAGATTTCAGGATGACCCATTTCAAAAGTTTTGATCTTTTCTTCATGCGGTTAAAAAGGAATTGAATTTACCAAAAATGCAAGCAAATGTTAGGTGAAGCTGTGTGAGACCTGATTTGCTATATGAAACGTGTAAAGAGGGAATCAAAAGTGTCAACCAAATACCAAAGTTTATTCTATTTGGTAGTATTGGAAATGTACCTTGCAGCCAAGAGAGCAGAAGCGGAAGCTATCATCAACGAGGCTACGATAGCAAACCTTGCAGGTATTGGTCACTCCTTTCCCAGGCCTAGGCTGAGGCCTCTCATTCAGGAAGACGACTTTAGCACTATTGATCACATAGGTTTGGATCCCACCTATATCAAGATACTTTTGTATCTCATTCACCCTTATAACATCATGATAAGAAGATCTCCTTATCTGCCAAAAACCAATCAAGACAATCTCAAAACCTCAACAAGAAGCAAGAGACACAAGTATAAAATAACAATCAAGATCAAGACATTACCTGAATGGTGCGATGATCCTTGTGATGAGCAAGACAAAGAGAGCAAAGTGGGCCATTGGTGCAGTCTAAGCAATACATATTGCATTCACTCTTATGAGAGTCTCCATGAAACTTGCAATGAACAAAGAATTGCTCTTTAAGCAAAGGTTTCAACCATGGCGGCCACCGGTTCTCCTCTTCCTCCGGACCACCAGCTCCCTACACACAAAACAAAAGATTAATCAATATTCATCATCTATATCATTAATCAACATTACCATTTGGTATATTATCAACATATACCTCAAGAGAACATTGAGACATAACTCTTAAACCTTCATTTCAATTCATTGAATTAATCTTGTGATAGAAGTTTGAAATTTGATTCTGTTCCATTTATCTTTTTCAGATTCGTGCTCACTATTTCACTGGATTTCTAAGAGTTTAAAAGTATATAATTTGGTATCTAATGAAAAAAGCATATTGTACCAATTCGTGACACCAAATAAAGTAAAATTTAACTAACGGAATCGAGCATTGTTCTGATTCTTCAAAATCAAAAAAAAAAATCAAATCTTTTTGTTAGGTATACAAAAAAAGAAAACAGAGCACTTCAATGAAGAACCCATTTTAAATTGAAAAGAAAAAAAACAACAACTTTTCACCATTTTCAAGGTTTTAACTTTCAAATTCAATCAAAAACCCCAAACCCAGAAGCTAAAACACATAGAAACCATTGCACATTTGAAGAACAGAGCAGAGAAGAAGTAACATAGAAACAGAGTATTGTTTTAAAAAAGTACCATGATTCTTCTGTTCTTAGGTTTGATTTCACGGATTGTGTTCTCTTGATCCTCGATCGCCATTTGCAGGAAGAAGAAGAAAAAGAGAGTCTTTATCGAGTCAGCTTCCAACTTTTTTCTAGAGAGAAAGTGAAGATTTCTTGGAGAGAAGGTAAAAGAGAGAAGAATGAAGAGTTAGAGAGAGAGAGAGTCAGTCTCTCTTCTCTTATCTTAGCAAAGTCGACCAACCCAACCTCCTTCCTCTTTCCTTCTCTTTTTTTTTTAATTATATAAATGTTTACAATATCTTTAATCAAACTTAAAATTAAAAAAAAATCAATATCTTTCTCATAATATACCAATTACCAATAGAGAGAATCTCTATATATTTTTCCCATATTCACTCTACAAAAAAATCTTCAAATTATGTAATCTCACTTGCAAAATAATATTTATTTCCGGTTTATCAAGATTTAATATTTTATATGTTTATAAATTAATATTTTGCAATGTTATAAGATATTATATAGAAATAAATCATTATATATATATATATATAACTAGATTTTTTTTTTCGTTACATAATCTTAGAGCACAACATTATTCTTGGTTTAAATACACATTGCATTTATGTATAAAATAAAGTTTAGTAATAATATGGAAATGTGTTTACCTTTAGCAAAAACAAAAAAAAATTGTGGGAAGTTTTTTTTGTGTTAGATATTATATTAGCCAAGTGGAGAAAACTATTGCTCCATTATTGTAGTATTGAGTCTTTTGACATCTCATCTCTATCCTTTAGAATCCCATTATAAGTGTTTTATCAGGTGGTCTCTCTATTTTTCCTCTATTTTTAAAAAAACTTATTTTGCTTGTTCAAAATATTAAAATTACTAGAATAGCTAAGACGTGTATATGTATTCATGTAACTTTTATGGTTAAATAGTTTTAAACTGTTGTAATATAACATCAATGATAGATATCTCACCAAAAAAAATTATATATAATATGAATGACGTAATGTTTTCAAATAACTTGACTGTTGAAAAAGAAAATTTCATTTTTACTTGTAAATTTCGTTTTATGGAAAATTAGTGTATATGTGCGTGTTTGTTTATATGTTATTTCTATTATATGTGCATAAGAATGAGTTGGAACAAGTGTGAATCGCACTTTATACTTTGTTCTCATTATTATTGGTGTGTATTTGTATATAATAAGAAGATGGATGATATCAATAATTAGATTCCATTGTTATAGCTTTTAAAGCGAGCAATAAGCGGAGACAAGCTCATGAATTGGACATAATAACCTAATCCATGTGTACTTGTTTATCACTTGTTAAATTATTAAAGAGAAAATTAATGCAGAAATTTAGGTCAAAAGATGGGTTATTATATAGATAACACACCCTTTTGTTTATTAGTGCTTGCGTTTGGTTGTTGTTCTAATTAATTAGGTAAATTAACATTGCAAAGTCAGTACTAACTATTCCAATATGCATCACTTGAAAAGGAAATTCCATTTTAAACTCATGTCCTTTGATTATATAAAATCATACTATACACATAATTTAATTCAGCAAAACTTTTATGAATATCGCTGTCATGTCTCATCTGAAATGAAAGTACAATTAGTTTCATAAAGCCTAAACGTAATGTCACATTTGAATTCAAATTTTAACTAACACTTTTTTTCTGTTCTTACAACAGTTTGTGTTTTGTTCTAAATCTCTGATAGGTGAAACATGGAATTATTTGTTGAAATTCATTTATACAAGAGTCTACTCATTGCGTTGTTAAATTTAGACTTCCGTGTTTCATGCGGATATAGAATTTGTTGGCCCGATGAATGATAAATAATTGTTTCTACCTTATGAATCATATAATGTGTGTCTTTAATATATGTTTAAATGCATATAATGTAGTATAATAAAATAAAAGAATGACGACAAGGAAATAAAATAAAAGGGAGACATATAATATGCATTCTATAGACGTCATATGATAACAACAGCTTTTATTCATTTGTCATGCATGATGGTAGATGGATGAAGATACCAATTTGTTTGTTTTTTTCTTAAATAGAAAAGATGAAACATACTATTGATACTATAAATCTTGTATTGGTGATAAGTTTTGTGACAATTTTGAAAAACGTATGCAGTCATTTGAATAGGAACACACAAGTCTTACATGCGATTTATTGTCCATTGACTTTGAAAAAGGACGCCACTTGACCTTGATATTACCAAATCCACATTTGTTTTTCACTTTGATAACTTGTGTTTCCTTTGTTAATTTTGTTAATCCCTACTACATTATAGCAATTCATCCTAATTTTGGGATAAATACAAATGTAATTCACATTACGCATGCTCACATATACGATATAGTAATTCATGTTCCGTTAAGTTTAACTCATGATAAAATTGTGAGGAAAAAGTTTAAGAAGTAAGAACATATAAACACGAGTTATTTTCATTGACGATAAAACTAAAAAAAAAAAAATACTAAAAAATAAAAAGAAAAATCGAATGGTTTAGTCAAAATTGAAGCACTTTGGACACGGCACGCCAAATCTGACCCGGTGTATGGACCCGCTTCTTATCATCTTTTTTCTTTGTTCTCTCTTTATTAATTTTTTCCGAAATTTGTATTAAATTAATCAACCATAAAAACGAAACAAGACTAGACTCAGTCGACGATAAACATCATAGAATTAGTATTTACTTCGCATCTTCGAGGACATTCGATAGAAACACTTTATTTATTTCTCTCTTCAGTTGAAAACAAACAAAAATCGAGATATAGACATGTATGTAATGTATATGTTATCATAGTCCACTAATCTTCAAGTTTTTTACTCTATATAAATTGTATATTATCTTAAGACTCATAATAGACTTATAGTCCACTAATCTTCAGATATTTACTGACAACTGTACTTAACATGATTAGTAGTAAATCGCTCACTTGGTTTATTAGTAAAGTACTAAATCAAGAAGTCAATATGAGCGGAACCAAACCGGTCGGTTTTCATTTCAATTGAATTATCGGTTATTCACATTTCACTTGATGTTCCGTCGAGTTCCAGTGATCTTTGAAAATGTGTCAACACATTTAAACCACAAAGCTCTCTAGTCTTAATGGTCTCAGGACTTGGGGTTTTCAGGTTCGAACAAAAAGAGGTGAATCAATGGTCGGAGAAAAAGAAGCAAAAACCAATAACAGAATCTAAAGCTTTATTAGATTCTTAATCCTTGCTTAACCAAGTCAAAAGCACCAGAACTACTAGTATGCACGAAACAAAAACGATTAAAGCCTGATTTAGTCTAAATCAAAGTCAATTATAACACCTAGAAGAAGTTTGTAGCTAGCGATCAAGAAAGTCGACATGATACCTCTCTGTGTCCAGAAGCAGATCACATTTTCATGTTGTTTTTAACTTTTTGGGAGGAGAACCATTTGTAGAAATGGCTTGATCCAACAACTCTCTAGCACGAGGTGAAGGTTTCTTCATGAGGTCTCCATACACAAATTCTGCTTCCATGGAATCTGCGATATTGCTTATTGATGATAATGGCTGCTTCCAAGGTTCTTGGCTCTTTGTGGTTTCTTCCATTTGCAAGAGCTGCATTTCAAAAGTTCTTTCTGCAGAATCACCACACACACATACACCGCCAAGTAAGGAACCGAACTCCATAAGTCAACATTGATGCGAATAAAACATAAAACTCGGTTCAAAAGTTTCAACAATCTGTCCTGTAATCAGAGAATAGAAGTACCTTGCAGTTTTGGAGACGACGTCGACGACTCTTGATTTTGATCCAGGAGCAGAGGAAAAAAATCATCACGAATGGTAGCTCTTTCAATGGCTAAACAAGAATCTGATTCTTTCTCAGTGCATGGACTGTAAGAATCATCAGGATCAAGCGGGTCCAAAAGCTCTCCCATAGGAGACTCCTCGCCACTAGAAGACTCTGCTGATAGAAACACATCATCATTAGAGAGGGAAACAAAATCTTCTTTCGTCTTGACATGTTGGTTACACACTCCAGCAGAATCGCAGGGTTTGCTTGCTTTATCGCCATTCTCATAACTGATCTCTGATAAACACTCCCCGTTAGTAGAGGAATCAAGCACAGACTTTGGGGACGAATTTAGTAAACTCGCTTCAACCAATGGCTGCATCTCTTCATAGACACTAGAAAACCAGCGAGTTCCTTCTCGTGCATAAAAAAGAATATACGAATCCTGTGATAGCACCATATCTTCATCTATTCTAGTGACCTGCGGTTGTCAAAAGCACAAAAAGGAAAACTTTATTTATGGAAATCATATATTAAACCACCCGGATCGAGTAGAATTACTAAAAACATCACCTTCGAATCATCAAAGTGATGCCATATCTTAGGAGCTGATCTCACATAGGAGGAGTAATGTCCATAAGCTACTGAATACCCAAAATGTTCCACCAGAGCATAAAGATGGTATTTTGTAGAAACCTGACAAATAAAGAAATGAAGTGGGTCTCAAAGTGTAAATACAAAATTTTGAGTAAAAGAAAGATATAAGATAGTTTACTGCAAGTTTCACATACTTCGTTTTCCTGGATATTCCTCATATATGGCTGCAAGTCTATCTCTAATGGGATCTTGACATGCTTATAGATCTTCTCCATATATAACCCATTATTCTTGAATCTCTTCAAATGGAAAGTGGCAACCAAAGGGAGCTTATCAAGCAACAGTTGCTTCTCCTTTGAAACTTTTTCATTACAGTTGTCGCATGTCAATTGCTCATCAAGTTTCTCCACACGGGTAAAGGATTCTAGTGCACTTCCAAGGGTATCCACATCCTCAATTTCCAAACTCAACCCAACTGACTTTTCATATGTCTCGGAGACGTAGTCACAGTTGCAGCAACGTAGCTGAAAACAGAAATGCGTACATGTTTACAAAAAAAACAACTGAAACTCATACCGAAATAGCTTTGACACTTGACCAAGTGTATAAAAGTTTAAACTACTTACCCCACTGATGAGACGACCAGAAAAGACATCTTGAGAAGTGATATCGCCACGAAAACTTGTTCGATCCGAACCACATATCTCCAACTTCTCCAAAAATGCTTGCAGAAACTCATGAGCGTCTTCTTGTTGATAACGCTGGAAGTCAGGTGAAAAATCTGTGACAGCTTAAGGATAAATCAAAATGCATCTCATAAAAAAAATCAGAGAATCCCAAAATCAAATATATTCAGAAAATTTATGAAATAAAAATCGATGAAGGATACAGTTAAGATTGTCAAAAAAAAAATACGGAGCAATTGGACATCTCTCAGGCCTCAATGCAGCCTCAATGTGATAGCGAATAGCCCTTATAACACAGAAGAACTCATTCCCACCTACAAAGCCAAACATAATATATAAGATAAGATCATTACAACGTAACATAAGAACAAAAAGCTACACTACATTAAAAGTCTTACAGTGACATGGAACTTCATATCTGAAAGAAAGAAGGCTCTCGATAAGTGGCACAGTATGAGTGAAGCATTGAAACACCGAATTAAGGAAACAACTGTTGCCTAAATTCCAAAGCCCAGCTCCCTACAAAAATTATCAAATTCGTAATCAGAGATCAAAACCCAAAATTAAAAAACCAAAACTTGGAAACGAAATCAGAACATACCACACCAGTAACAGGCTCAGGTTCTTGCCGGAAACCATAGAACAAGGATTTGCGAGGTTCATTTTTAGAGTTGTCATCATCATTGTCATCATCATCATCGCTTCCAAAACCAGGCGAAACATTAGGAGTCCAAGGTCTGCGAGTCTCTGGGAGATCATCATCGCCCCAGATATCATCGTCGATATCGTCTAGAGCTTGCGAAGTATTCCTGATTGGAATCTGACACTCATCATCATCGTGATCCAAATTGATCGGAGGAGAAGGAACGGACTGGGATTCGTCAGAGGAAGAAGAGCTATACCCATCATAGATCGGAGGCGGAATTGAAACCGAATCATGATTATTATTATTATCATCATCATCGCTGCGATCTCGATTTGGGGACGAAAGAGCCAATGACTGAACATTATTAACTTGTGCTTCAATCGACTCGTTCTCATCTAGGGTTTCGATCGAGTTGGGAAGTATCGACGACGAACGAGGTAAAATCGATGAAGGTACGTCGGGTTTAGCCATTAACATCGTCGTCAAAGTTCGATTTCTGGAGTGTGAAAAATTAGGGTTTCGTCGATAGGAGATGAAAAGTCGAAATTTCGGTGCGAGAAATCAAAATTGATGGAAGATCGGCGGCGAATTTGAGAGGATAGTGAGAAGAAGAAGATTAAGAGATGATTTGAATTGGGAGGGAAAATCGAATCGCCAGTGTTTGTTTTAGGGTTTTTAATCTCCGGGAATTGAATTTTGGGCGTCGTAAAACTGTAAAGTGTGTTTATGTAGTAATCTTTATCTGAGATGATACAGAAGAGATTCTATCCCAGATACGGTAAATTTGTTTTCCCCTAGGTCGGTGGTCAACATTGCATTTTTAAGTCAACTTTTAATATATTTTAGTTTAATTTCTATAATTTAACCTTTTTGGCATTATCTTTAGGAAATTTTTTTGACGTATTTTATTTTACTTATTAAAAGTGAAAAATCTTAAACATATTAATTAATATCTTGCATAACCAATTGACATTGTAATCATCACAATTAAATTTGATTAAAAATCCACTTTCTGCAAACAAACAAAGTTTTTTTTAATAAAGTCTATAACATATCGAGTATAATAGTATCAATATAGATTTTGATGATAACAACAATAGCCACGTCTCAATAGTTTTCAAAAAAAAGTTCTATAAAATAAAAACAGAGAAACGTGAACCTCATTGGAAGTTTTCCGACAAAGCTTCTTTCTTACTTTTTTTTCTCTGTCAATATCAAAAACATGTGAGAGACTCGTGGTCTTCTTACAGCATTCTGTCTTGAATATCACTGAAGATACCAGAAGCCAAAGTTCCAAGCTTCTTCTTTGTTTCTCCTGCTATGTTCACCAGCGACGATAGATCTTGTTGCGCCTGATCAAAAATTCGTCAAAAGGTTAAAAATGTGAAGAAGAACCAGAGATTCAGGTGTATGGATCTTTTACCTGGAAAGAAAGTCGGTTAATGAGATCACTAGCTGTTATATCAATATTGGAATCATCTTGGTCGTGACCGTAAAAATCAGCGCTTGAGATAGATGCTGAGCCCTGTAATTTCCAACAATGGCATTAGAATCGGAAGATGTTGTTATATGTTCCTTTGAGATTGTGGTGAATGTTGTTACTTACTGCAAACTTCTGAAGAGTAGCTTTTGATTCCAGATCAGCGTTTTTGTTCTGATCCCCAAAGTACTGAGCTGAAGATATGGACTTTGCGTTTGTGAACTTCTTTCTTGCTTCATCTGATTCTTCAACCTAGTAAGAGAAAAAGAAATGGTTTAGAAGAGGTTTGGAATTTCGATTTATTAATTTTGTTACTGAGAAATTATGTGTTTACTTGAGATTTTGAAGAGTTGGAGCTTGATTTCTTGGGAAAAGAACTGTCCATTCCAAAATCCGAAAAGAAGCTTGACGACTTTGGTGGAGCAACATGGTTAAGCACTTGTGTACCACCAACGCTTTGTCCTCCAGATTGCAGGTCGTCATTGTACTCAAACCGAGAGGCAAATGATGAACCAGCTGATGATTTGCTTTCCCCGTTATTTGTTGATGATACAGCGGGAATAACCGGTGCAACTTCTTCCGGTTTCTGCTCATAGAGATTGTCTTTTGGCTACATTTCACCAAAAACAAAATCCAATCTTTTAATCTGAACAAGAGAACAAAAACGTAAATGCTCCAAAAAAATACCCCTAAGACTTACCTTAGTAGTAAGCTTCCTTGCACCAAGACCACCAGTTTTTCCTGTCCTTTTAGCACCAATAGGTTTCTTAAACGTACTAGGCACAACTGTATTAGAAGCTTTAGGCGAAGAAGTAGCACTGGTAGCTTCATGTTTCGAAAGAGGTAACTCTTCCTTGACAGAATAAGAAGAAACCCCATTAGATACTTCCGGTAACTGAGAAGTAGCAACGGGAGATGACAGAAGACCAGAATTAGTTTCTTCCGCAATCGCTTTCGCAACTTCTTTAGCAAGAATCTGCCGATACAAATCAGCAGCTCTTGAAGTATACTTAGCTTCAATTTTGCCACCATCAGTCCATCCATGTTGCTTGAAGAAAACCTGAGCACGGTTGTTACCACCAAACATCATTGTCCTGAGCTGCTCCGGGCTCCAAGAGTCTAAATTCGTTGATCTATACAAAAACGGAAAAGGTAGCATCTTGAGAACGTAATGTGGCATTATTCAATATTATCTAGTCAATGAATCGATAATTTGAATGAGTCTAATTTCAAGACACTGGTGAAATTTTGAAGTCAACAATTCTGAAACCTTAAAACATAATCTGATGATTCAACCACACTAAAGTCAACGTAATGCTACACATTAGCCAACAATTCTGAACACCTGAGCACGGTTTAAGCTAATTCCCTTATAAAGGCCTCAAAAGCTTAAACCTTAGCCAAAATCTGAGCTAGAGTAATGCCGAAGAATTGGATCAGATGATGAATTGTTTACCTGACGAAGCTGATATGAACACCAAGATTCCGGTGAGTAGCTGAACAATCGATGCAGAGGAAAATCCCATATGTAACCGATGCCCAAGTTGGATTCTTCGCACTACAATCGAAGCAGACCTAAATTGGCAAATCAAAACCAAAATTAGCATAAATGAATCAAAGATCTAGTCAAACAACTCTCAGATCTAAACATACACAATATCAAATTGACGATACTCAAAGAAAGAGAAGAATTCAGAAAAAAATTTGATTACCTTGTTCTCAGATTTTGATTTGAGTTTTCTGAAAACAATGTTTTTGTCGGTAAGATTGTCAGCAGAAGAAGAAGCCATTGTAGATCAAATTGTTCAATTTGATCACCTCCTTGAAGAAATTTGAAAGATTTTTTAATTTGAAATCTTTCTTCTTCAAAATCTGTAAATCTAAAGGAAACAGTACTAACGTTTGATGGAAACATTTGATCTGACTAGACTGACGAAAACACCCTGAATAAACTCTAGAAATTACGAAAATGGCATTACGTAGAAACGACACGTAGTGTGTAAATTCCGTTTCTGAAGCAACATGGATGATATAAAACGGACGAAAGCTTATCATTTTCACCTTTTCTTAAACCTCAATTCAAAGATTACTTCCTAATTTGTCTAATCGTGTGTTATACATTTTTCGTATTAATATTATGTTTATCATATGGTTTAATACGTACAGGATTTGTTTTTAATATCTGAAGTTAACATGTATTAGTAAATTAAAATACGACTTTTTATAACTCCAGGTTTTCAAACTAACTAACGGTTTTCATTTTTGCCTTCTTTCCATAATATGTCTCACACATATTATATGCTAAAAGTTTCGCTATACTTGTTGTTGACCATACACTAAAAAATGTCAAATGTGAAATATTTGCGGGCTAGTTTTATTAACTACCCAAAATGTGTGAGGCCCAATATAAAGTAAAGCCCAGCTTAATTTGTTTTGTTTGCTTTTATGCGATTCCGAAATGTCACTGTACAGTAGACACTATAGTTTCGTCGGATATGAACATAGAGAGACCAACATTTTTGGGCATTTGCTCTCACTGAAAAAGAAAGCATATTATGAAATCTGGCCACTAAAAACACGAGACCCACACGACATAATGTGATTATTTTTGTGTGGTCGTATAATTTTCGTAATTAAATCTAATTCTGTTTTAATACTATACCTTTTATTTTCCTTTATGCTCTTGCGTCTCTTTCACCTTTGATATCAAAATCACCCATGTCTTTTTTTTGTTCTTTATCATTGCAAAAAGTTGTGTCCAATAACGAAGCCAACAAAAATATGTTTATAAGAAAATGTTAAACTACAAGTCTACAATATTTGCTTTATAGGTTTTGTATATAAATGTTGTATCCAAATCTTTGGTGTTAACACTCCCTTAATCCCTTTAAATCATATTTTCCTGCCTCAAAGAACAACTGCAATTCTACAAACTCATTGTTTAAATTAATTGATGCTACTTGCTTACAAGAATTAAATGATGGGATTAATCACAAGAAAAGCAGATATTGACACCAATACCAAAAGTGAGGGAGACAAGATCATTATTGTAAGTGAAATATCATTTTCATTCTTTAATTGTTCTTAATTATCAACTTTGATGTAAAAGGCTCCTTGACAAATTTGATCCGATTCTCTTACATAGATTAGTAATTTTCTTGTAAAACAATTACTATTCAGAAAAAAATTGTTTTCAATCAAGTTATGTATATAACCCAACTTCAGAAATAACTCAATCAATAATTCATATTTGGTGAAAATAAAAGTACTATTTCTTTTTCTTTAGAGTTAAAAAAAAAAAATGAATATAAACAGATTCCTTTTCCCGAAACAATCAAACCAAACACAAATATTTTGCTTAAAGAACTTACTTCTCTCCTCTGTCTCTCACCGGAAAAACAAAAAGTCTTCTCTTTTATAACTACGTCAGAGAACTGTTATGTCTCCGACGAATGTTCAAGTAACCGATTACCATCTCAACCAATCAAAAACGGATACAACAAATCTCTGGTCAACCGACGACGATGCATCGGTAATGGAAGCTTTCATCGGCGGCGGCTCCGATCATTCTTCTCTTTTTCCTCCACTTCCTCCTCCTCCTCTTCCTCAAGTCAACGAAGATAATCTCCAGCAACGTCTCCAAGCTTTAATCGAAGGAGCAAACGAGAACTGGACTTACGCCGTGTTCTGGCAATCATCTCACGGTTTCGCCGGAGAAGACAACAACAACAACAACACAGTGTTGTTAGGTTGGGGAGATGGTTATTACAAAGGAGAAGAAGAGAAGTCTAGAAAGAAGAAATCAAATCCAGCTAGTGCAGCTGAACAAGAGCATCGTAAGAGAGTGATTAGAGAGCTCAACTCTTTAATCTCCGGTGGTGTAGGAGGAGGAGATGAAGCTGGAGATGAAGAAGTTACAGATACTGAATGGTTCTTCTTAGTTTCAATGACACAGAGCTTTGTCAAGGGTACTGGTTTACCTGGTCAAGCTTTCTCAAATTCAGACACGATTTGGTTATCTGGTTCTAATGCTTTAGCTGGATCAAGTTGTGAGAGAGCTCGTCAAGGTCAGATTTATGGGTTACAAACAATGGTGTGTGTAGCGACAGAGAATGGTGTCGTTGAGCTTGGTTCGTCGGAGATTATTCATCAAAGTTCAGATCTTGTTGATAAAGTTGACACCTTTTTCAATTTTAACAATGGTGGTGGTGAATTTGGTTCTTGGGCGTTTAATTTGAATCCAGATCAAGGAGAGAATGATCCAGGTTTGTGGATTAGTGAACCTAATGGTGTTGACTCTGGTCTTGTAGCTGCTCCGGTGATGAATAATGGTGGAAATGACTCAACTTCTAATTCTGATTCTCAACCAATTTCTAAGCTTTGTAATGGAAGCTCTGTTGAAAACCCTAACCCTAAAGTTCTGAAATCTTGTGAAATGGTGAATTTCAAGAATGGGATTGAGAATGGTCAAGAAGAAGATAGTAGTAATAAGAAGAGATCACCGGTTTCGAATAATGAAGAAGGGATGCTTTCTTTTACCTCTGTTCTTCCATGTGACTCGAATCACTCTGATCTTGAAGCTTCAGTGGCTAAAGAAGCTGAGAGTAACAGAGTTGTGGTTGAACCGGAGAAGAAACCGAGGAAACGAGGGAGAAAACCGGCGAATGGAAGAGAAGAGCCTTTGAATCATGTAGAGGCAGAGAGACAGAGAAGAGAGAAGTTGAATCAGAGATTCTATTCTTTAAGAGCTGTGGTTCCTAATGTGTCTAAGATGGATAAAGCTTCTCTATTAGGAGATGCTATTTCGTATATCAGTGAGCTTAAGTCTAAGTTGCAAAAGGCTGAATCTGATAAAGAAGAGTTGCAGAAGCAGATTGATGTGATGAATAAAGAAGCGGGAAATGCGAAAAGTTCGGTAAAAGATCGAAAATGTTTGAATCAAGAATCGAGTGTGTTGATAGAGATGGAGGTTGATGTGAAGATTATTGGTTGGGATGCAATGATAAGGATTCAATGTAGTAAGAGGAATCATCCTGGTGCTAAGTTCATGGAAGCACTTAAGGAGTTGGATTTGGAAGTGAATCATGCGAGTTTATCGGTAGTGAATGATCTTATGATCCAACAAGCGACTGTGAAAATGGGGAATCAGTTTTTCACGCAAGATCAACTCAAGGTTGCTCTAACGGAGAAAGTTGGAGAATGTCCATGAATTGAAGTCAGCATCTTTAGGGCTAATACACCGGAGAATACTGCGAAAAGTCGAAAACAACGATCATAGTATAAGCCGCGGTAAAAAGTGTTAAACCTTTCACACAAGTTTCTCTAGTGAATGTAGTTGTAAACTCTATTGTGTAAGGGTAATTTTGTAGTACCCACTTGTTGCTATTGAATGCTTGTTAGAGAGGATTCTTAGTGTAGTATATGATTAGGTTGGGGTTTGTTGTTTCATGAGATAAATAAATGTGTTTGATCAATGGTTAAGTCTTTGGTTTGTTGGTGTATGTATGTAAATAAGGCTTTTGTTAGAAATAAGACAAATGGGACTGAAGTTGGAGTTTTTTGTTGTCTTTTGAGTTAAAGTTTGAGTATTTCACTTTCAAGTGAGTTTTTTGTGTTCATCATTTGGGACTAGTCATTGGGAAGTTGGCATCAAAAGAGGCATCTAATTTGTTAGGAACGAATATACCTACTTTTTTTTGTTTTCAATAGGGATAATTTAAATCAATCACAGCTATTTAGAGATTCCAATGTAGGACCTCAAAATTTATGTGGATGTTACATGATCATTATCGTTCTAAATAGTATTTTGAACCATAGATTACTTCAGAGTAATTAAGTTTGTCGCATAAATCATGATGCACAACATGCAAATGCTAAATGGATTTCTTGATATTGACAGAAGAAGTGAAACCACTAGAATAATACCCTTTAAAAAAATAAAAAAAAATCAATATATGTCATAAAGGTCCAAAATGGTGAAATCAAAATGAAACATGGGGATATAAACATAAGATGTCTTAAAAGGGTTGTGGGGGAGGGAAAGCGAGGTTATGAATCTTTGAAGAAAAAGTTAAAATCATACAAAAAAATCGTGGAGACATGTGTGGTCGATTATTAAAGAGATTTTTCTGCAACATATATTATTGTGTTTGTTTCCAAACATTTTAGCAATAATCTCCTCGAAAATGTGAGTGACAGTGCGAAGAGAACGTGTGAGTGATAAGAAGAAAGCATGCGCTTTTAAAATTATAGGGCACATTATCGCCAAATAAAAACAAAGAACGAAAGGAGACATTTATCATCTGTACATGTAATATTAACTATACTTTGTTTGATGATCGTTTTCTCATTCTGGATAACTTTAGATTAATTGTACGTAAAAGATGTACTAAATAGACTAATTCAGATTACAATTAGTTACCAAATGTACATTAAATAATGGCAATTTGATTACAATAGAGATTACAATTGGACTAGATTAAAACACTGTTTAGTGGCAGATTATTGACATAGTTATCATGCCGTAATAGTACGCATACATTCTAATGGAGTATTATAAAGATTTCAAGACGATCGAATATCCACCCCTTTGGTTTGCTAAATTTTCTTACCAATAGTATAATGTTGTTGCATGGTTGTCTGTGTCAAGAGTACTTTATTTGATGCTCCAAAGTGTGTGCGGATTTGGAATTTTTTAAACTGATCCATCACCCTTCATTTTGTATATATATATTTTAAAAGAATATAATATCAACAATTTGTTACAGATTTTACTTTTTAAAGGATAAAATCCATCGTCTCTGTTTGTTTTGAGATTTCTTTATTAAAGAAGTCCGTTTTTTTCTTAAGTTTGTTACGAAAAAGGAAAAATTAAATTTTGGATTTTCTTAAAACCTAAAACCCAAAAAGCCCAACAAAAGCTGGAAGTTTGAAACCATTCGAGCCTAGTAGCTATATGTAATATATTCATGTGTAATGAAGTAGCATGTGTCATGTGACATGGGCTGCCGAAAAGAAATTAGCTTATAACAAGGCTAGTCATTATTTAAAACGATATGATTCATTACATCTATCGTTTAAGAGAAATCAGATATATATATATATATACAAAGGCTTGATTCTTGAATGGACAAATTCAGTTTTAGCACGAGAGTTAGCGGAATAGCGTCAATCAACAAACTTAATGAATAGTTAGCAAATTCACAACAAAACATTTCCTGATGAGAGAGTACAAAATATTTCATTGCACGAACTTATTCTCGCAGATACGTCAATAGGACTGAGATGGAACAGGAGAAGTCTTTTGTTGCTTCTTAGAGGATTGTTGCTCCTTAGAGGATTGTTGCCTTGTCATACATAACATACATACTACGCAGTAGTACTTTATAAAAAAAAAACATACTACGCAGTACGCATTATTCATGCGAATAGCCAACATGTGAATACGCCAAACACCATAAGTTAAATACTCGGTATCTAAACCTTGGTGAGATCTTTCTTATAAATATAAGTCGAGACATCATTTATCAAAATCTACAAAAGGATATCACACAGAAAAAAAAAACACTTTTTAACACAAAACGTAATTAGGACATTACGCAACATCTAACGTGTCCAACCCTAATTGAGCGTCAAAAGGTTTTAGAAATTTCTAAATTATTATAGGCTATAATCTACTCCTTAGCAGTTTCAAATGTATGCACTACATTTCGTAAGGAATCACTGTCCATCTACTAGACTGCTCTCTAATTCTTCTCTTTAGTCATTGCTATCATCGTTTTGCGATGAAGATGACTTTGAAGACTCGAGCGAGGAGTGGTTTGTTGTCTTTGCCAAGAGAGCTGTGACCGCTATTGAGTCTTCCGTACATACAACAACATTTATTGAATCTTTCATTCATAACTAGATGAGTAAAAATACTTAGTTATATAATTGTATCATGCTATTGTTATTTACAACAATCGTCATTTCGACTAAATTTTTTGATTATCCCAATATTTGATATTATACATTTCTACCACCTAAATATATATTAGGTATTTGGCACATTGTCTCTAGGGAAAAGTCTAATTCGATATACCTACTTTGCTAATTAATTATCTGATAATTTAATAAACCATTAGACTTTCCATAACATGATAATTTCAACGTATAATTTGATATATAAATATTATTCAGATTTAGATCTCGTTGTCGTAACTAAAAAAATGAAAGAAAGATTTGACGTTAACGATGATAATGATTAAAGTAGGTGAGGATGCTCAAAATATCGATCTTCTAATTGGCTCAACCATCCATCATCAACTTCAAGACTTCAAGTACATGCAATTAGTAGTATTCCTTCATTTTCCACTTTTTGCGCAAATATAATACTACTAATTTTTCAATCTACCTTTGTGTCGGCGTTTAATAACCAAGTTGGCAACTTGCAACATTTAACCAAGCTGGCACAACTTGCACCAACATCATCATCACCTTTGCCTTAATTAGAAGATCTTCGTCTTAAGTTTGCAAATAGGAAATTAAAAATAGTACTATACAAAATATAAAAGTGGCCTTTCGCTATTGTCTCGATCCAGCTGAAATTCGATAATAAAATATACAAATTGTTATAGTATCATATAATGGATTCCCCACATCAAATTTTGTAACAATAAATTATATAAAACATGATGGTGATATATTCAAGTCAAGTGGGACACTAGCCTGACTATAGTGCAAAAGGTAACCCGAATCTGAATGAAAAACGGCACACACTTTTAAAACCATCTTCGTTAAAACTTAAAACACTTCCACTTATGGTTTTTTTAGTCTTCTCTATCTCTTCCTTCACAATTTGTTTTATCGTTTTACCACTCTTAAAAAAGTTGTTGTTTGGTTAATAAATCGGGAGTTCATGTGTTACAAAGTTTTTTTTTTTTTTGGCAACCGATATGTTACAAAG
>Ga0041059_1000823_pt1 | contig 24370 bp, 22 predicted proteins | sample AraColnosormetaG_FD_56232 | JGI IMG/M metagenome (GOLD analysis project Ga0041059, IMG submission 56232) | Arabidopsis roots microbial communities from North Carolina, USA - Col MF nosort | ecosystem: Host-associated > Plants > Roots > Unclassified | place: USA: North Carolina | collected... | reverse complement strand
TCCTCCACCACCACCACCTCCTCCGCCAGCTGTCAATATGAGCGTCGAAACAGGCATTCCTCCACCGCCTCCTCCAGTCACGGATATGATTAAGCCTCTGTCTTCTCCGCCGCCGCCTCAACCACCACCGAGGTCACAACCACCTCCGAAGCCTCCCCAAAAGAACCTGCCACGGCGGCATCCTCCTCCTCCTCGGTCTCCGGAGAAACCGAAAAGAGATGGTTTAAACAAAGGGAAGACGGTGGGACTAGTCTTTGTTGGGTTAATAGCAATGTTGCAGGTTATTGTTGTTGTATTCTTGGTTTTCAAGAGAAAGCAGCTTCTCAGCTTGAAAGACACTAATTAAGATTGTAACCATTTGTGGATTGACATTAACTCTTTTGTTAATTTGAGGCCATTGATTAGATTGAAGATTAGAGATGAGAGTGTATTAGGAGGAAAGAAACTGCAGTTTTTTTTTTAACTCTCTTATAAAATTGTTTCAGAAATCTCATGTGTTTGTCTTTCCAAGATCTATCTGATTCACCAAATGGTTTGGTTTGCACGAGTATCTTCGTCGGTTATAGTCCTTTAAAAGGCTTCTTTCCGCAATGTTTGGATGTGAGGTTCCAAGGTGCAGCTTTTATAAAATAATTGATGATGATGAGATGATGATTCAAACAACACGACATAGAGGCAATACAAATCCTAATCGTCAAAGCTTCTACCCTTAGTTCCATTCTTTTCTCTGTTTCTTGAGGGTCAATAAGAAAGAAAGAAAAAGCTTTGAAGAAGGAAGATAAGAACCAGACATAAGTACATAACCTTGGCTAGGGTTATTGTCTGGCTTACAATACATAGATCTCCAAGAGTTATATATCACATTTCGATTGTTTAAATGTATACACTGACTTATGTACAAAGCAAACCAAATTTTGATTCTAAAAAGACTAGCAGTACACTCTCTTCGAAACCGAAATTCTCTTCATCAAATTGAAGTTTTTTTAACTTGTTGTGGAAACAGACTTAGAAGCTAGCTGTTTTCCTTTGAAACTCAGAAAGAATATGCAATCTGTAGCAAGACCCTAGCGACCCGAGAAAACAAGCACAAGCACGGTGATCACAAGTGCAACAGAGAATATCAAAGCCTGCATACAATTTTTAAGCAAAATAGATTACGTTGGTAAATCCTCTTTTACTCACTTTTAAGAACGAAATGCATTTGGATCCGAGAACTCACAGCTATAGCAGAGGCAGCAAGACCAGATCTTTCCCGAGGATCTCTATGGTAATAGCTGATCAAATAAAGAAATGTAGCAACGTACCACGCAAACGGGAAGACGAATCCTAGAAGAAACCTAACATAAAGAGGTAAAAGATTCTGCTTCAACAAGACAATATATCCTCGATAATAATAAGAAAAAAGAGTGAGTGAGTACTCACGAGAACCATCCGATTCCAAAACCGAAGCAAGGAAGGGGCTTATAGAATTGTCCTAACTCAGAGTCCTCAGCATCATCACGGATTAGAACATACTTTCCTTTCTTTTGTTCCTCTAAATCTGCTAACAACATATTCAAACATTCACAAACAGTAAGAGATAAACAGCAAATAATGGTGTCACAAGAATCATGTAAACAAAAAGCTGAGTCCAACATTCACAAGGAACTCAAATAGTAAAAGATAAAAAACAAACAATGGTGTCACAAGAGAAATGGACAATTTGTGAACATACTCGAATTCATGGCGAAAGAAGTGCAATTTTGTAGCGCCGATTAAACTTCCTCTCACCAAGTAACCTGAACATCATTCAATCAGAAAATTGTCTCAGACAAAAATGATTAAATGTAAAAAAGACAAAGCTGAGTTTTTTTTCTCAAATGTCAGCTAATAAGAATCAGGAGAAATCTCAGAAAAGCTACATTTTCCGATATCCAAAAATTATTATGATGATCCAATACAGAAGATGAAAAAAAACGAACTTAATATAAACCCTAAGACGATGAGAGGGTTCTGGAAAAGAAAGCGATTAAGAAGAAAAAACTATTGATCCTGAGAGAAAAAGGACGAATTTTTCAGAGTAAAATCAAACGAGAAAGGGACAAAAAAATCACCAGAAAAGTTGTTCAAAGAAACTTGCCTCTGAGATAGAGAAAGAGAGACAAAATGAGAAAGAGAAAGAGAGAAAGATTGCCTGAGAGATTCGCGACCGTGACCGACGGGAAGAGAGATTCTTGCTTTCGTTGTCTAACGTTTTTTTCTTTTTCTTTTTGGTTCCTCTCAATTTTATTTTATTTATTATTTGTTTATTTCGTTTCCGACGAAGTTAGCTGAAGATTTTTATTGATTTTTTTGGGATATAATAATGGCTGAAAAGATATTTTTAATGGATTTAGACTTAAAACTGTGTAACATAAAACTGTGAATAACTGAATAAATTAATCAGATAACTATGTATGAAACATTATTGATAAAATAAATCAGAAAAAATCATTAAACCCATAAATAAATATGAGATTGAGTATTTAGGAAAAAACTTAGGATTTTGTTTTGCATTTAGGATCAAGTGACATTCAGAATGTATCGGAACAATCGAAACGTAATTTCTTTCCGTTTCCCGTTATTGAGACAAATCAAAATCACAACATTAATTTGTTTCTGGCTTTCTGCTACCACATGGAAAAAAACCCCAATGGATAATAAATAGAGTGACTTTGATTGAATACAAGCAGTTTTTTTTTACAACAATAAACAAGACTATAATGGATTGGTATGGACTCTTTTGCCATTCAAATGTTGAATATAGTGTAAAAATGTTGTTTTGATTTTTTTATTATTTTAAATAGAGATTACGAAAGCTCACTCACTCACTCAAATCCATCCACTTGTATCAACTATCAAGCATGGTTACAAAACCCATCCCATATAGGGTAGTACTTCACATGACAAAATAATGGGAGTTTTATTTCACAGCCCTCCTCAATGAACATTGAACAACCAGAACCAGCAAAGAATATCCTAAAATCCAGTTTACAGTGGAAATGCTGAATCCCTCACACCATATTTATTCAGAAAACAACAAAAGTCTTTTTTAGAAAAACCCGAAAGAAACAGAGGAAAACAAAGAAAATCTAATTGGTACAGAGACTCTTACGACAGCTTTTGATGTGTTTTTTTCCATTGCGTGGTTGGTTCTCTTTTAGAGTAACATAGATTTAGGGTTCTCGATGTATCCCTTAAATGCTTTCAACCATTCAGCTCCAATGGCACCTGCAGTAAGAAGAAGAATATTAGATTTCTACAATGATGATGAATGAATGAATCAATGATGATGAATGAACTGGATTACCGTCTACTACGCGATGGTCACAGCTCAGTGTAACAGGCATGTAAGAAGCAAAGTTGAATTGATCTGGACCGTTACCAGGGACAACTCTCTTTTCAGCTGTTTTTTTTTTTTTTAAGAATCAGACACAACACGAATCGGTTATTGGATCTTTGGTAAAGTAGTAAAAAAACTCTCTTCTGCATTGAGAGAGAGCATACCGGATCCAACTGCTAGAATGGCGGCTTGAGGTGGATTAACGACTGCACAGAATTGCTTGATGCCAAAAGGTCCTCCCAAGTTAGAGACAGTAAATGTTCCTCCCTGAGAAAACGAGATTATTAGCATGTTTACTGAAAGATATGATTAGTGAGTAAGATAATGAATTCTCTCACCTCATAATCTTCTGGCTTTAAGCTGTTCTCTTTTGCTTTTTGAGCTAATAACCGAACTTCTTCTCCAATTGTGGACAGACCCTTCCTGTCTGCGTCCTGGAATCAAGAAATTTATATAATTCAGCAATCTGAAGTTTGTGCTACAGCCAAGGGTTAAACACTATTTTGAACACACCTTCACAACAGGGACATACAGCCCGTTTTCTGTCTGCACCGCGACGTTGATGTTCACATTTTTAAACCTATAGAGAAAGGTTACAATGTTTGCTACCACAATCATATTCAAAAGTTTGTCAATGTACTTACTGGCGGATGTAATCGTCAGTCCATGAACTATTGCACTGAGGAACTTTTCTGAGAGCTAATGCAGCAGCCTAAAAACGCATGATATCAGTAGGATATTTTAGAAGATCTGTTGGCTTGCATGTAAAGTATACACAAGAAAGATGTACCTTAACAACAAGATCATTGACAGATATCCGTTTCCCACCAGAAGCCTCTTTGAATGAATTAAGCTGACTCCTCAGACTGCATTTACAAATTCGCTTAGTTTAGCTTACCCATTGACAGCGACTCAAAATACATCATCCAAACCTTTATACTTACGCCATAAGTTTGTCAACACATGTATCGACGGTTAAGTAATAGTGAGGGATAGTTTGCTTTGAGAATGCCAAACGTGAGGCTGTGACCTGTCAAAATTATAAAGTTAACGAACGAGATTTCAGAATCGTTGAACCTATTGAAACTGGCTTAAAGGCTGCGAGAGTAATATAGGTTTTACCTTTCGTATCTGAGAATGAGGGATGTCAACATAGTCCAAAGCTGGGGCCTTAGAATCAGTTGACTTAGATGGCTTCGCAGTAGCTCCTTTACCACTTGAAGCTGCACCATTGGAAGATGTATTACGACACAAGGATGAGTGATAACTGTAAACAGAGGCAAGAAAGGTCTGAAAGAAAAAGAAAGGAAAGGACGAGTCATGGAGTTACTTATACCTAAATACTCATCGATATCTGCCTTCACTATCCGTCCTTCAGGACCTGTGCCTTCGATGTCTGAGAGAGGCACCTGATGTTTTTTTAAATAAAGTAAACAAGAAGAAAAATTAAGCAGGAATAATAAGAAAAAACAGAATATTTAGAACACTGTGAAACTAACGTTATTATCTTCAGCCAACTTTCTTGCAAGAGGACTAGCAAAAACACGATCTCCTGTGGGAGGTGTGCTAGGCTTGGAGGCCTTCGGTTCAGGAGGCGATGATGGCTGTTTGACCTTCTCTTCCTTTGGTGGGGCAGGAGTTGGTTCTGCTTTTGTAGGAGCGGCATCAGCAGTAGATGATGGGGTGTAATCTTTGAACTTTCCAATGTCCTCTTCATCTTCAACTGTAATAGCAATTACCTATTTGAAAGCAAAAAAAAATGACATTATCCAAATAATTTCAATTAACATTTCCACAAATGGACTGTGGATCCTAATATCAATACCCGTAGCCCCATGAGAAACCATGATAATACATAACTCTACAGAAAGCAGACAATTTTCATACCTCGCCGACTTGAATTTCTTTTGAACCTTCCGCCTTTACAATCTTGGCGAGATAGCCCTCTTCCATGCATTCCATTTCGACAGTTGCTTTGTCCTACTGAACATAACCTAGTCAGAGTTATTTCCAAAACATGAAAATAAAAATACGGAAATGAGACTCAATCTACATTGACATTACAGTTTCAACTTCACAGAGTACTTCCCCAGGAGCAACTTTATCACCTTCTTTTTTCAGCCACCTGGCGATGTTACCCTAAAAATTGGAAAAAGCTTATTAGAACATAAAGATAAAACGGACATAAGTTTTGATCAAGAGGTAAATAAAGATCCATGCCTCAGTCATTGTTGGCGAGAGAGAAGGCATCCCGATCTCTTGATGAGGAGGCAGATCTGAAACACATTTTCAGAAATTCTAGGTAAAATGAACCAATGTAAAGCTCATACCATTTAGCATTCTTAAGTTACGCAATTGATTAAGCACTATGCAATTGTCTTAGTAGGATCTTGCAGTAAAGCCGTCATCCAGATACTGTATCCAAGGAAGGAATGACCTTTTTCTAGCAAAGTCATTAAATATGATATTGCTCAAGTAAAACCAGATGAATGGCAATGTGAAACAGATTATCCTTAGCTAAAATGGAGTCGCTGAATATGTATGTAAGATCAAGGTGGAAACTACAAGAGTAAAGTGAACAAAAGCTCATAAAACAAATTTAAAGGTCAGGGAGAAAAAGCTGACTACCTGAACCCGATGAAAATCCTCTAGCTGATTGCATCAAACTGGTATGCAGAAAAAAAAGTTTATAGTTAGGAATAAAAAGTATCTATACAAGCAGGCAGCTAAGGCTAATGCACATCCGCCACATAGAGTAAGAGAATGAGACTGAACCATGAAAATTCTTTTCCAAATATTGGCCTTCCCATTGCACTGCTTAGATTTGATCTCGTAGTTGAAAAAATAATGGACACCGGTAACTACATCAAGACCATGTAAAACTCTTAAGGTTTCTGCTAACTAGTCAACATGATTCAACGAGAAGAGACTCAGCTACACAGCTACAGAGAACAGTAAGGAACTTACAGTGCTGGTGCTACATATGGAAATCCTCTCCAGTGGGGGATAACCAAGACGGGAATTGAAAGTATCTGAAGACCATAACAAAAAAAAAAGCTGAAGCAACAAGCAGAGAGTCTCACAGATACTAACCATAAAACCATACAAAAGTACAAATGGAAAATTTCTACCTCAAAAGGATAATATTACCTTCTCTGTTCAGAGGAGCTCGATTAGTATTCGAGTAGTAGCGGATCGTTGCAGCATTCTCACGGCGTAGTAAAGTGGAAACATCCTTCAACTGTCAATTACAAAAAAAATTAAAACAAGTGGCGTTACAGATCTCAATCATCTCTAAGAAGCAAGCTGACACATAAATCACAAATGATCATAGAGCTCTAAATCTAGCTAATTTTAGCACATTGCTCGTAAGTAAAAACAATTCTAGATTATTACAATTCAACTGAATTTCTAAAAGCAGAAAGAATTCGTCATAACCCAATTTCGTAATATCAATACTCGATCGCTGAAGAAGATAAAAAGATAACAAAATGAACGGAGGAAAAATGTAATCGAGAAACAGTTACCTTCTTGGAATGATTAATGATGCGTGACGCATAAGCCATTGATGCACTATCGTTACGATTTTCGTTTCGCAGCTCTAACTAGTAACTATGGAAGAAGAAAACTTTTTGGTTTGGACTGTTTAGTTTTTTTTTTCTCTTTATTACTAGAAATTGTTTTTTTGTTGCTCTCAGCTTTCTGATTTACCAAGAGACAGCAAAATTGTTAAGGACTTTATCATCGGAGCATAATTGTACGGTCGAGATTAAAGCTGACTTTAATTATAGGCCTGAGGACAGGCCCATTAAGGACTTATAATGGCCCAATCGTATTGCTATATTTATGATTTTGCAGTTGGGAAATTAAAAGAAGTAGAAAAGCGGGAAACAGAGAATTAGTTACGTCTTCTTCTCCGACGAGACGACTGCGATTGAGTTTTTTTGAAGATCTCAAATTCAAAGGTATATAGATTTAATATTTATCTTCTTCCATGGAAACCGAATGACATTTACGCGAATGATCAAAATCTTTATTTCTTCTTTTGTTTTTTCAGAGACGAGCCTTCTTAAGTGGCCAAGGATTCTGAAGATAGTTCATCAGCTGCGAACGATTCCTCTGGGTTCGTGAAATCTTGGGTTCTTTAATCTCAAATCCAAAATGGCATAATTTCTGATTAAAATCGACGCCAAGTTTTGGGAAATCAAAGAGCTCGATCACAACGATATGCGATCAATTTCTTGATCTTTTAACCCCTAATTTGCCACTTTCTTTCTATTTTGCAGCGAAGAGCCTTCTTCTTCAGCGGCCATGGATTCTGCAGATGCGAACGTTACCTTTGAGTTTGTGACCTTTTTGGATTCTTGAACAGAAATGTTTTGAAATTGATCTTTGCTTTCTGGTTTGTTTTGATACTTTTGTTTCTTCAGGTACACGTTAAGTTTAGATGATATGGTTTTTGAAGCTTTATCAACAATAGATGATGAACATGATGGAACTGGTCGTGATGTCGATGGGATTTTCAAATTTAACAATGTTAGTAGAATCTCTTTCCCTCTACCTATAAGTATCCGTTTTCAGGTTTGATCTTAGATGATGATGATGATGATGATGACATGTATAGCTTGTTTGGATACTAGTTTGAAAGTTGTTCTTGTGGTTAATATAAATTTCAGGACCGGTACGTGATACCGGATAATTCTAGGGAGCGATTGAGAGGCGAGGTTGAAAAACTAGTTGCTGAAAGAAAAATAGAGAAGGTAACTCCATACATTGCCTAATACCAAATGCAAGTTGCGAGATAGCGTTATAGAATTTTGTTTGGTCAGCTCAGTAAAAAAAAACTTGCAAATGCAGGTAGGAAACCGCTACATGATGATGATGCCCCAACGTGTTCCTGCTACTAGAGAAGATTCCACAACGCCACAACGTGATCCTCAGGCAGAAGCAGTAGCAAAACTAGTCGCAGAGACAGAACACTTAGAGTTCCAAGCAAAAGAGGCTCAAGAACTTGCAGATAGATACAGTTTGATGCTAAATTCCGAATGCATAATCTTGGAGTTAGCCGTAGAAATCCTTAACCGATGTAATGTCCAACTCTTATCCACATCATCATCATCATCATCATAACCATCATCATCATCATCACTGGCCTTTTGCTTTGTTCCTTGCAGGTGCTAATGGTCAAATGATTTTCCTCTGTACTTCTCTCGTACCAAGAGCACCAGAAGAAAATCCTCAGATGGACGCAGTAGCAAAATTAATCGCCGAGGCAGAACACTTGGAGTTCCAAGCAAAAGAGGCACAAGAACTTGCAGATAAACACGCCCAGTTGCTAGAATTAGAAAGCGAGATAATCTTGCAGTTAGCCGTAGAAATCTTTAACCGATGTACGTAATGTCCACCTCTTAACCACATCATCATCATAATTCAAAACCATCATCATCATCACTGCCTTTTTGCTTTGTTCCTTGCAGGTGCTAATGGTCAAAAGATTTTCCTGCGGTAAAAGCGTTGATCTTCTGGTCCGGTTCAATGTGGATGTATTCGATTACCGGTTCTTTCATAGCTTTTTTGGCTTTTGAGTTTTAAAAAAAAAAGTGTTTAAATTTCATTTGTAACTGATCGATTTTGTCACTTCTGTGTAGATTAGAGGTTAAACGATTTTGATTGTAAAGGCAACAATGTAATCTTTTTCTTTTTGTTGATAAAAAGTTTGTGCATTGCATTTGCAGATAATTTTTTTGTAGAATTTAATCTATTTTTCTAATACATTAAAAAAAAAGCAGTGTGAGACTCTTTCTAAACGAATTATATTTAACGATCGAGATTAGTTTTTAGTCCTGAGATCAGTGATCAATTTAGGAGAGTTGACTACAATTTCAATTTTACTTTTGTAATTAGTGGGCCTTATTGTTAGCCCATTATATGCTTATAATGTGGTTTTCTGAATACGGGGGAAATTAAAGTTGACTTTAACTCTAGACCTGGTTTAGGCCCTCTAAGAACTTGTAACGGCCCAATTAGATTGCTATATATTCACGATTGTGCAGTTGGAAATATTAAAACCAAAAAAAAAAAATAGAAAGGCGGGAAAGAGAGTTAGTTACATCGTCTTCTCCGGCGAGACAAGACGACTGCGATTGGATTTCTCTGAAGCGCAGGTATATAAGTGATAGATCACCATTGATACTCTTCAAGAAGATCCCATTCAATTCAAGCTTTATCGAGTAAGATCTTTATTTTATTCCATGGAAACCGATTTGAGATTTACACGAATGATCCAAATACGTCTCATATCATGCGATTTCAAGACGAAAATGGCGTAGTTTTATTCAATCGAAGGCAATTTTGAAGATATCAAAAAGATCGATGCTTCAATTGCTTGATCTCTAACGTGTCAGTTTCTTTCTTTTTGTTCAGCGACGATCCTTCTTCAGTGGCCATGGTTTCTGGAGATACAAAATCGGATGCGAACAACGTTACTTATGGGTTCGTGAACTTTTGTATTTCCCAAAGCCAATTTTGTGGAAATGAGAGAGATCGATCGATGCTTAAAGCTCTGCTTCAACTAATAATGTCAATTTCTTTCTCTTTTTTTCAGAGACCTTCCTTCTTCTCCAGCGGCTACGGATTCTTCAGAACCTTCTTCCTATGCGTTAGTGAATTTTATTGTATTCTTTAGAACCAATCTTTTAGAATTGATCTTTGCTTTTCTGGTTATGTTTTGATTGATTTGTTATCTCATTTTCAGTGAACAGCTTGAAAGGCTCATGATGATAGATTCAGAAGAAGACCGGGGTCCCTCTGGGTTTGTGACCTTCTCGATTCTTTAACCACCAATCTTTGTTTTCTCTGGTCTATCTATGTTTTGATATTACTCTTTTTTTGTTGGTTTTGTTTCAGGTTTACGACTGATGAATTGATCTTTCAGGCTTTAGAAACAGTCTACGAGAATCATAATGGTCTTGATGTCGATGCGATTTTCACTTTTATCAAGGTTAGGAGGATCTCTCTGTCTCTATAAGTATCTGTGTTTCATGGTCATATCTCATGAGTAGTGTATATTGGTTCTGAAATGTGAGTCAATAGCGGGATTACACAATGGAACATTAGGATCTGAAAATTTGACTTCATGTTCCATCCCCTAAAAGTCTTCCTTTTAAAGTCTTGGTTTTGTTGATTCCTCCGTTGTTCTTGATCAACTAACCATCATGTTCTTGTGGTTAATATAAATTGCAGGAAAGGAACGAGTTACAGGAAGATTTTAGGGAGCGGTTGGAAAACCAGCTGAGATATCTAGTTTCTGAAGGCCAAGTATACAAGGTAACTAGTTTTTCAGAGTTGCCTCACACTAATGTTAAGATTCAGTAGTTTTGTTTGATCAGTTCAGAAAAACGGAAAAAAAAACTTGTAAATGCAGGTAGGAAACCTCTACAAGATCCCCCGTGGTGTATTTGATACTCCAGTTGTGTCAGTAGGAGATTCAAATCAAAGAGAAACCATGGATCCAGAAGATTCCACGGGCACAAAGGCACAAGACACACCAAGTACTTGTGCTTCTTTCGCACCACCAACAACAGAAGTAGATCCTCGGATAATCGCATTAGCAAAAGAAGTCGCAGAGGCAGAACACTTGGAGTTGGAAGCAAAAGAGGCATACGAACTTGCAGATAAACACGCCCAGTTGCTAAAATTAGAAAGCAACATAACCTTGCAGTTAGCCGTAGAAATCCTTAATCGATGTAAGTAATGTCCACCTCTTAACCTTTTATCATCATCATCATCACTGACTTTTTCATTTGATTTGGTCCTTGCAGGTGCTAACGGTGAAAAGATTTTCCTGCTGTAAAAGCTTTGACCTTCTGGTCCGGTTCAAGGTGGATATATTCGATCACCGGTTTCTTTTTAGTGTTTTTGGTTTTGAGTAAAAAAAAGAGTGTAGATATGAAATGTGATTTCATTTGACTAACTAGTCATAGTTTGTTACTTTGTGGTTAAATGATTTTGGTTGTGAAGGCAACAGACTATTCTGTTAGTTTTTGTTAATACAAGTTTTTACAGATAATGCCAATCTTAAGAATTGAATAGGTTTTTCTAATACATAACATAAGAAAGAAAAAAAGAAAGTGTGTCATGGTGTCTTTAGCAAGTATTTTTAACGGTCGAGATTAATTTCAAATACTGATCAAGAAAGAAAAAAATTAGTTATGAGAATTACAATTTTATAATGGGCCTCATTGTAAGCCCATTATAAGCTTACATAGGACTTTTATGAGTTTTTGTTCTCAGTCTGTCCCTTTAATTGTTTTTTGGCTCTTCTATCGCCCATCGCTTGGGAGATTAAAGTCTGAACTTTTTGATCTCAAGCTTCTCCATCTCTCCCTCAACTCAAGCTCCTGGTTCGGAACTATTTACTTTCCTATGCGATTGGTTGTTTATAAGTTGATTTCAGAGTTCGGATTCTTGTACTCATTAGATGTCCATATAGGTCTTGTTTACTGGTTTAATTGGGGTTTTATCAAGGAAATAAAGAGTGTTTAGGGTTTGAATTTCCGTGTTTGCAGATGGCGAGCAATATCATCTTGTTCGAGGATATCTTCGTGGTCGATCAGTTAGACCCTGATGGCAAAAAGTTCGATAAAGGTATACACTTTATTAGCCTCACTCACGATTTCTAGTACTTCTCATGGCTTACATCGACGTTTGTTCATAGCTGTTTAGTTCATGTATGTATTGTGAATGAGTTCTTCCGTTTATCCTTTTTTGGTCTGAGTGTGTGGGTTTTGTGGAAAAATTTAACTTTTTAAGTTTTTAGTCTCCCCCAAGTTTTGTTCTGTCTTCAGATTGAGTGGCTTTCTCTTAAACCTACAATGATTTTTGTTGTGTTTGTGGTTACAGTTACTCGCGTTCAAGCTACGAGCCACAACTTGGAAATGTTTATGCATTTAGATGTTAATACAGAGGTTTATCCATTGGCTGTTGGTGATAAGTTCACACTTGCGTTGGCTCCTACGCTGAATCTCGATGGAACCCCTGATACCGGTTATTTTACTCCGGTAATAAACTCTACTGCTTTTTATTTAGTTGTTTTGTTTTGAGTATATACACAGTCTCTTGTTTGCTTGGCCAAATTTCCATGAATGGTAACTTTGAACCCGTATCTGGATTTTGTTAGGATATAACTGTTAATGCTGCTAAATGGTTGATATTATAACTCTGTTGGCTGATTCGAGAAGCCTGTCTATCTAGGAATAAGAGGAGACATGGAATTTTAACAAGCTTTAGTTCTTGAATCTTCAAGATCTAAATTTGAAAACCAAGAATGTGTATGCATATCTAAACATTAATCTTATCTAGTTTTCATCTCGATACATTACAGGGAGCAAAGAAAACACTTGCCGATAAGTATGAATACATAATGCACGGGAAGCTTTACAAGATCTCTGAGCGTGACGGCAAAACTCCAAAAGCGTAAGAATCCCATATAACCCCCCCATATCAAAATAATTCAATCCAATTCAACTCACATATCAAACCATCATGTTTTATTTTATTTTCTTTAAATTATGTGTTTCCAGAGAGCTATATGTTTCGTTTGGCGGCCTCCTGATGTTGCTTAAGGGAGATCCAGCTCACATTTCTCACTTCGAACTCGACCAGAGGCTCTTCCTACTCATGAGGAAGCTGTGAGGTGCCATTTTTTCGGATAAAAACTGAATTAATAGAGAGCTTGATCTAATGTTTAACTTTTACTACTTCAACTCTTGCAATTTTCATGAAGCAACTCTTGTGCAAAAGCAAGTTTTTCCGTTCCGTTTTAAATCCCATTCCACAAATTGACTGCTCCGGTCCGGTGAAATGTACTATTTGTAGCTCTAAGCTATTGATGAAGATAAGCAATTGAGACCAAGAACATAACAAAAAACACAGACAAAGACACAGTTTTTTTTTTGGTCAAGGACACAGTTTTGTTTCTTCTCTAACCAATTTTCACTACACTCTTATCTTCTAACAACAATATGAAGCAATAAAGCTCGAAAAATAGATTCTGAGCCAAAAATAGAGTGTTTTCTCTAATCCATGCTTGTGTTTTCTCTAGTCCATGTTTGTGTTCTTGCTTCTTTGAGACTGGGAGAATATATCTTGGACGGTCGAGATTAGTCTTAAAAATTCTGAACAGATCAAGATTTAATTTTAAATCTGTATAGTGGGCCATGTTTAGGCCCAATAAAAGCTTTTGATGAGGCCTTCTAAATGGTATATATTTCGACTTGAAGAGAAAGAAAAAACAACTAGAAAATCGGAAGAATAAATGGACGGTGGAAGAAGGAAGCCCTTCTCGCCGGACTAGCCAAGCACGGTTCCGGAAAATGGACAAGTATTTTAGACGATCCAGAGTTCGCGGCTCAACTTCTAGATCGCACAAACATTAACCTCAAGGTAATCGAAAATTCCCAAAATCCCATTCGTCTTCCATGGAAATCGATTTTTGAGATTTATTATGTGGAATTAGGTCGAAATTTGGGTATTAATGTTGTATTGTTTATTCTTATTGCCCAAATTTCAAGGATAAATGGCGTAATATAAAGAAATCAAGGACACAATCACTCGAATCTACCTCCATTTTCACTTCACCTTCAGAGACTTCTCGTTCTGTTGTTAGCTATGAGGCTTCTCCTAGTAGTTCATCTGATATGAGCAATGATGCTAGGTTTGTTATATTTAGAGATTTTTTAGAATTGGTATGTTCTAAGTTCTAACAGGTTCTTCTTTACCTTGTTGCAAGGTATGATGCGATGGTTTTTGAGGCTGTATCAACAATTAATGATGAAAATGGTTCCAATCTCAAAGAGATTCTCAGATTTATCGAGGTGAAGAGGATATATACATTGAAGTCCTTTGTGTTTTTCATGGTTTATATTTGACATTCATTAGTCAGTTTATCTCAATTTCTTGTCATAGTTATTTCCTTGGGTTTCATTATACTCTCTTCTCTGAATACAGAATGCTAAGTTTTCACCTGAAATGAGTCGATAGATTGTGTAGTCTGAAGTGAGTCAATAGTAACTGATCACAATGGACAGAACATAAGGATTTTTAGGATAGTTATCTGACAATTAGTTGGTAACTTCTGAGGTTGTAGATATATGTAGTGAGTATTCTAACACAACCATGATGACTGCAAACACTCTGATACCATTGGAATAGCATTACTAACTGCTGTTGGAACCTCTTTGTTGCGCCGCCCAGGTTACTGAAATTCATACCCAGGAAACTTGTGGTTTCATTTTTCCTCCTTATAACATTTGACTCCAAGCATGAATCCTTTTTATCACCAATGCTGCTGCATTACATTCTCTTATTACTGTTTCTCTATTGTATCCTGGTTCAAGCTTTGAAAAATATCATTTGGATAAACTCTTATATTTACGTTCAACCTTAACATCAAGAATATGAATTACATTGAATCCAGTTGGAAGTTAATCTTTGTGGTTTATCAATTGCAGGGACAACATGAGGTTCCACAAAACTTTAAGAAACTGTTGAGTTATAGCCTGGGAATCCTTGTTTCTCAAGACAAACTCAAAAAGGTAACTAGTGTTGTTTTTCTTAATGCGCGGTTTGTCACAAGCCTATCTACTTTTCTCCATACCCCCAATATCTATATGACAAGATGTAGTAATAATAAACCTGAGTTATATTATATGATAAACTCAAAAATTACTTTATAAATGCAGGTACGAAATCGTTACAAAATCTCAGTTACGAAAGCAATTAAGCCAACACTCACCCTGCGTCCAAAAGATTCCACGAAGCCACCAGAGTTACCAAGTACTTCTGTGATATTAACATCAAAAGAAACACATGAGATAGACCCAGCAGCAAATAGAGAAGCAGAAGGAATGAATGAGTTGGCAAAAGAAAACAACGTAATCTTACTCCTTTTAATTACATGTTGCTCATCCAATTTACAGTATCATAGCAACAAAAGATATGATCCCTTGTGGTTGATCAATTTCAAGACTGGTACGAGGAGCAACAAGACTTTAGGATGTTTTTGAGTGAGTGCCTGATAATTCTCGTTTCTCAAGGCAAACTGGAAAAGGTATATTTTTCTTAATTGCTCAGCTATTTATTGATGCATCATCATCTATCTATAACAAGATCATTTGTAATTCTTATGATTGATTAAAATCAGAAAATCTCCCAAATTGCAGGTATTGGATCGCTACAAGATATCAGAATTAGAAAACAAAGTGTTGGAAGTAGCACCAGAAGTTGTAGCAATGAAACTAGCAGAGTCAGATAACAAAAGGTTGATAGCAGCAGAGGCAGTCGAAGAAGAAGAACGAATGCACAAGTTAGTAGAAGAAAGCCACACGATGCTTCAATTATGCTTAGAGATCCACCAACAATGTAATCTCAACAAAACTCACATGGTACATCAATCCATCATCATCACCATGATCATCACTGTCTTTTGCTTTGTTTCTTGCAGGTGCTCTTGGCCAAGAGGTTGTTCTACTGTAAAAGAAAACCAAGTATCTATCTAGTTTGCTTCAATCTATATTTTACTTAACTAACCACTTGAGTTTTGTTTTTGTAGTTCTTAAACACAGGTTTATATGGTTGTAATGGTGAACTAATGTTCACTGTTTTGTTCATAAAAAGATAGCTTTTTTTTTTTTTGCTAAAAAACAATGACGTGTCTATGGAGTCTTGTGAATGCTTTGCTACGTCATAAAGCATCAAAAGGTGCTGGAAAGAATAAGCTTTTCCAAAAGAAAATTTGGTCTTTTTTTCTAATTAAAAAGTTTGGTATTGGCGTATGGAAGTACAACACTACTACTCATATTTCCACTTGAAAACAACATTTTGTGATTGTGATTTGATATTTTCTGGTGTGTGTTAGTATGCAATTGCGATTCATTATTCATAGTCTCTTTTGACATTGGTGTAAAATAACTTGATTGGTAACAATATTTTCCCTACTAGTTTAGGAAAAGTATAAAGAGGTGAGAAAAATCTCAAATCGAAAAGGAAGAGGAAAGTGGGGGTAAAGTTGGAAATATAAAAATTTTGGAAAAGTAGAACAATTAGAAAGAGGAAAACCCTAAAAAAAAAAAGAGGGGGACTATATAACTGGCTAACACGTATTGGGTTGAGTCTCTCTCTACCTCAATTTATATTATTTGCTTCAATCTTCTCTTTATCGCTCCACCAGATCCAAGTTCGCGAGATTTCAAGCTCTCTAACAAAGTTCTTCACTTTTACTCTCAAAGCTTTCATCTTTCATTCAACTACTTAAGCTCCAAGGTTCGGAAATATTTTTTTTACTTTTCTCTGCGATTTGTTCCTTTTCTTATGAACGATTGGATCTCGAGTCTGATTTACTCTCTTTGCGATGGAATTTGTTCTGGGTCGTTTTCAAAATTGACGCTTGTTAATCTATAATTCGTCATCGGATTCAATTAGTCCGTGAAACCCTTCAATTCGTTTATCTCAAATCGATTTGGGTTAGGTTTTGATTTCGACACTTATGTTAAAATCATCCAAAGCTTTTATCTTCGATTTTGGACAACTTTGTGTATATTATATGCTTTCATGGAGAGATAGATGTTTTTGAATGGTATCTGTTATGATAATTGGATGAACCATATTTCCTATATCTCTCCTGACATCGAATAATTCAGATATTAATGCTTGTGTTCCTCTCTATATGGAACTTCAAGTTTGGCTATTCTGTTACATTCTTACTTTTGCACAACTCTCTCTGGCTATAAGATTTAAGAATCATCTCTAGCTATCTGGGTTCTAAACTATTGTTTCTTTTGTGTATTGTTGTAGTATGGCAGGATCCGCACCGGAAGGAACACAATTTGATACGCGTCAGTTTGACCAGAGGCTGAATGAAGTGTAAGTCCTAAGATCTTTAGTTTCATTACTCGTTTTTGATGAGATTTTTTTTGTATTTGCTAATCTTATTGTTTGTTTGGGTGCAGTCTCGATGGACAGGATGAGTTCTTCACCTCATATGATGAGGTCCATGAGAGCTTTGATGCCATGGGTTTGCAAGAGAATCTTCTTAGGGGTATCTATGCTTACGGTAAGTGAAGAAGGTTTAAAGAAACAACCTTTTGTTTGTTATGTTGGGATTCCTATTAACTTTATCGTATGTGCTCTTTCCTGTGATTGATTGGTTGATTTTTTTCTAGGTTTCGAAAAGCCTTCTGCTATTCAGCAAAGAGGAATTGTACCCTTTTGCAAGGGTCTTGATGTGATCCAGCAGGCACAGTCTGGTACTGGAAAAACCGCCACTTTCTGCTCTGGTGTCTTGCAGCAGCTTGACTATGCCCTTCTCCAGTGCCAGGCTCTCGTTTTGGCTCCCACCAGAGAGCTTGCTCAGCAGATTGAGAAGGTCATGCGTGCCCTTGGTGACTACCAAGGTGTCAAGGTTCATGCCTGTGTTGGTGGAACCAGTGTCCGTGAGGATCAGCGCATTCTCCAGGCTGGTGTTCATGTTGTCGTTGGAACTCCCGGTCGTGTTTTTGACATGCTTAGAAGACAATCTCTCCGCCCTGACTGCATCAAGATGTTTGTCCTTGATGAAGCTGATGAAATGCTCTCCCGTGGTTTCAAGGATCAGGTTTGTTATCTTCTTCAAAGTTTGAATCTACCCTCTGTGGTTATCTCTGATATTGACTTGGTTTTGTGTTGTTTTCTGGTGAATTTGCAGATCTATGACATATTCCAGCTTCTCCCACCAAAGATTCAGGTTGGAGTGTTCTCTGCGACAATGCCTCCGGAAGCTTTGGAGATCACAAGAAAATTCATGAGCAAACCAGTGAGAATCTTGGTGAAACGTGATGAGCTCACACTTGAAGGTATCAAGCAATTCTACGTGAACGTGGAGAAAGAAGACTGGAAGCTTGAGACTCTCTGCGATCTCTACGAGACTCTAGCCATCACTCAGAGTGTCATCTTTGTCAACACTCGTCGCAAGGTCGACTGGCTCACAGACAAAATGAGAAGCCGTGACCACACAGTCTCAGCAACTCATGGAGACATGGACCAAAACACCAGAGACATCATCATGAGAGAGTTCAGGTCTGGCTCGTCTCGTGTTCTAATCACAACCGATCTCTTGGCTCGTGGTATCGATGTGCAGCAAGTCTCTCTAGTCATAAACTTTGACCTCCCAACTCAGCCAGAGAATTACCTTCACCGTATCGGAAGAAGTGGAAGGTTCGGGAGAAAGGGTGTGGCGATTAACTTTGTGACTCTTGATGATCAGAGAATGCTGTTTGATATTCAGAAATTCTACAATGTGGTTGTTGAGGAGCTTCCCTCAAACGTGGCTGATTTGCTGTGAAGAAGAAGAAGAAGAAGAAGAAGAAAGGTTGCTTGTTTCGCAAATTTCTTATTTGATTTTTGACCCGTCTCTCTCTCTCTGAATCATCGATACATCTTTTTCATTCTCTAGTATTCTTCATCAACTCTATCGAACATATATATGTCTCTTCTGACCATATTTCTTTTTTATCAAATGCAATATTTATTTCTTCTCTTGTATGATCCAAAAATCTTTCGTAATTACAAGTCTATTCACAGCAATTCTATACCTGTTTTTACTGTTTCGGATGTCACTTACATAGAAATCTTTCACTGGGGTCATGTGCGATTATATAATTCCTAACATTAAGAAGTGGTCAAGAGCTTTAGTTCATATCTTTGAAAACAGTTTCTTTTTCAATTTCGGAAGTAAGAGTACTTAAGCTTTTCCATGCTAATCTTTTTTTGTGAATCCATTTGTAAAAAGGAAAAAATGTCAACTATTTGTCAAACTTGTCTAATCAGCAACATATCTTTTTTCTTCTTTTCATTAGTACTAGTGTACATACACACACACAGACAAACACAAAATACAACATTCCCCTCTTTCTTCTACCATTGTCTAATTGTATAAACCATAAGATTAGTAAGAAAATAAAATAAGAGTCTCTCTTTCTTTCATCTAACTTGAATCCAACTTTCTCCATCTGATGATTTCCCGAAGAAAAAATCACAGAAATATATATGAAGTGGTTAAACAAAACATACTTGGTCTTAATCATCAAGTCTATTGTGAGTTTGAAGAAGGTGTATCATTAGACGATGTTCCACTCATAACACTTAACACCGAATGCTTCCTTTGAAGCCTGCCTCTTAGCTGCCTGATCTTAGCATCAACTCGAGCCGTGAACCCAATCTTTGTCTTCTCTCTCGCCTTTGACTTCTCTCGTTTCCACATTCGCTCATCCTCTACATCGATCCTGAAATGTTTGATCTCTTGTATAATGTGATGGTCAAGAGGGTTCACTGATCTTTGGTATGAAATGTGGAACAAGTAAGGTAGCGTTGTGGCGGCAATGACCAGAAGTGAAGTAAGCCAGAAGATGGGTGCAGGGGCAAGAATCTCGACGAGCATGTGAAAGATGTTACCAGAGAGTTTTACTGGTAACATACCGTAAAGAGCGAGGAAGACGTACCAAGCTCCTATGCTTCCCCAAATCATTACGTGTTGGATCCAAGTGAAGTGACTCATGGTTAGAGCTATTTGAACATTTACTGCCCATATGATGCATGTGAACATTGCGGTTCCCATGGCATTCATATCTGCGGTTTGGCCATCTGAGCGGAATGATTGAACATGGAAGATTCCAAGGTTGAGTGTAAAGATGACTATGGATGCATAAACTCCATTCCCCATCCATCCAAGGATTCTGTACCAGTCGAAGAACAGGTTCTTGGGGCCTTGTTGATACAATGCAGGGAACTAGATAAAGAAAACAGGCCAAGAAATGAATCAAGATCCAAAAAGAAGGTTTTGTTATATATGTGAAAGATGATGGAGAGGACTTTATATAACCTGTAAGCAGACATCAGAAGGAACATCTTGTTCAAAAACTCCGAGGGAAATGACCGGGAGAGAAGTGAGAACAACGTTGAAGAGTAGTAAGTAGGAGTCGTTGTATATTGATTGACCAGAAAATCCGGTAAAGCATTCGAAGTAGAAGAGAGTCAGACCAAAGGTTATGTTCTTGTAGAAGAAATAACAAATCTGTGAAACCAACAATGACGAATCAAGATCAGGTATATATATAGATATTTGTTTTCTGGTGAGTTATATCAATGCATATATTACCATCTGGGCTATTCGTTTGTAGCACCAATGTCCGTGGACAACAAGTAGTCTCTCAAGAAACCGAAACTGGGCTATGGAGAAGTCACTTGCCATTACTGCCTGCAAAGAAACAGAACCAACTACTCTCAGAAAAACCAACAAAACTTAACCATGTCTCATTGTGCTGAAGAAAAGTTTTTAAGCAACCTGCATGCCTTCAACGCCACTGATGCCAACACCAATATCAGCTTCTTGAATCATTCCAACATCATTTGCACCATCACCAATTGCCAAAGTTGTTTTTCCTGTTCCTTCTTTGGCCAGCCTTGTTACCTACAAAAACCAAGATAAACAAAATATGGCATATGTAATATTCTGAAACCAAGAAAGATGTTTTGAGAATTGTGGAACTATTCTTACAAGTGCTTTCTGTTTGGGAGAGACACGACAGCATATCACTGATGCACAGTCAACTGCAAGGGCAAGAAACTGATACTTGACATCATCCTTCAAAGCATAGGTAAGTGTTTTTCCATCAATGATCAAAGCAAATGCTGCATGTGGATCCTTTTCAATTTTAATCATCTGTGAAGCATTTGTGATCTGCATCAAAATGCTCTCCTTTGCAGCCTGACCATTAACAAGTTTTGTTATCACATGCAAGTTTCTACTGAAACAGCTGTAAAAGTTGGTTTTTAATTATAGCATCGACAAAATACATACAGCTTCAGAGTTTTGTGATGATTCCTCCACATTTGTAAGTGAAATGGATATCTGCTTCATACCCTGTCGTAGTAAACTGCAGGCATATCTGCATTGGGATCAACCAAAGAACTCAATTAGTCCACTTAGTTTTAGAAATGTATCTAGTCAGAAACAGTTTAGGAGTCTGTGGTATTATCAGTAACAATGAAGAACAAACCCTATGTTTATTGCTGTCTCCATCTTATCTCCTGTCAAAACCCATATTTTGAGACCAGCTTGGGCAAGGTTATCTATGCATTGAGGCACCTAAAGTGAGATACAAACAGTAAGTTGAAAATGATTTTGGAAAGGCTGTTTCTCAGTTATAATCATATTTTGAACTATGCTACATACCCCTTTTTGCAGTTTGTCCTCCACAGCAGTAGCTCCAACAAGGATCAATTCCTTCTCCATCATATCTGAAACCTTCTCGAGCATTTCATCTCTATCAGCTCCAACTGAAGTTTTGGCTTTGTGAAATTCACTGTTCCATGCTGCATACTCGGTCTCATCTAGCTTTCTGTAACCAAGTGCCAATGTGCGTAAACCCGCTTCACCATATACATTCAAGTGCTTTGAAGTAGCTCCAAGATACTCTTTCCCACTCTTTGATAAACGTTCAAATATAATGCTGCAGGCAAAAAGCATTAAATTGTGGTTAGAAGAAGTGAGAATTAAGCAACTGGGAATGGCTTGAAGTCATGCAATCAAACCTGTCAGCGCCTTTACATAGTAGAAGAATCTGCCCTTCTTCATCTCTGACAATGGCAGACATTCTTTTTCTTTTGCTAGTGAAGTCTAACAGATTCAAGATTTTGTATTCTCTGTAAAATAACCTCCACATGAATAGACATCTATATGCAAAGAAAGATCAATGAAATATTTTTGAAAGATTTAAAGCTCACCTATCAACTGGTTGACCTGAAGATGAAAACCGTTCAGCAATAAAAACACTAGATTGAGTTCTCTTAGTAAATTCAAAACCAAACTCCCTAGAAGCAACAAGGAAAGCAACTTCATCAGGAGACTCAGCTTCATAAGTACACATTCCAGTATCTTCATCCACCTCAGGAATAGCTGTATGACAAACCGCCAGAATACGGAAAAACATCAAAATGTCATCTGAATTTGGCTCATTTAACCAGTTTTCATTCATCAAACGGTTATCTTCAAAACTAAACCCCTTAACACCAGTGTTCTGCTTCTGATCCTTTTCGTCGCTAGCAGTGACTACTGTCTCCAATTCAAAATCTGATGACGTCTTGCTAGCCAATTTTGCATACCGTTGTGTCCTGCCTTTATTCATAGAAAGGTTTGCAACTTCTTCACCTTTCTCCTCAAGATCCATTGCCATCTGCTTAGCAGCAGCTAGTTCCACTTCACTAGCACGGACACCGTAAGAAGTCCCCGCAATAGAGCATTTCAGAAAGTCCATCTGGTTACATGTCAAAGTTCCTGTTTTATCAGAAAGGATAGTATCAACTTGTCCCAGCTCTTCATTTAAATTCGAGGTGCGTGCTTGAGCCGGAGTCCCACTCTCACTATCATACAACTGCAAGTCTTGATTTATAAAATGTGCTTGCAAGACTTTCACTACCTCAATGGAAACATACAATGAGATGGGAATCAAGTATCCATAAAGTAACAGAGCAGTGATCAAATGAACAACCCACGCATACAAAGGATTTGTAGGATTTGTCAAGCTCTCAGGCTTGTCTGGTCTTAAGTACCACCACTCTGCCATTAAAAGTTTTGTCATCACAGCAAAACCCAGAGAGCTGATGAAGGAAACAGTCAAGAGAAGTGCAAAGAGAGTATATATAATGTAGTCCATTCTCTTTTCAATCCTGCTTCTCTTTGAAGGAGATTTTGTAGAATTCTGCATTACTTTTGTATCATGGCCAGTAAAAACCACAACACCATAGACATAAGCAGTGTTCCTAAGCTTTGAGTCTCTCAAAAGAATCTGGTTAGGATCAAGTGGATAAACCTGACCATCACACTCAAGATTACCAACAAACGTATACAGATTCGGATTCGGATCTTCGCATTTTATCGTTCCAGAGAAGTTCTGAAAAGATTCATCCTTCTCCAATGCCAAAGTAGCATCCAAACATCTCTTAACTTTCAAGTTAGTTTCACCATCTAAGTTCATAGTCTCAACATAACATATCCCATCCTCGTAACTCGATGACAACAAGAGCAAATCAGCAGGAAAAAACTCATCTTTCTCCACTCTTACAATATCACCAACACGGATTCTCTTCCACGTTCTTCTACCAAAATCACCACTCCCTTTATGAACACTAGCTTTCCTAGAGTTCACCTCAACGTCCTGCATAAACCTTCTCCAATCCTCCAAGGCTTCTTTCCCCATACTAAGCCCAACAACGAATACCAAAGGAGCAATCATGCTCCATTTGTTAAACGGAGACAGAGGAAAAACAGAGAGAATGGCAGCAACGAGGAAATAGAAATTGGCAACGCGGTGGAATTGCTCGTACAAGCATTTAGGTAAGAAAGTGAGCAAGTTATACCTGGTGGTCGATACATAGTTTGAACGGTACCTAATGAGTTTAGTAGCCAAATGCAAATGAGGCTGGTTACAATGAACGATTCTGGTGTAACCAGGTCCATTGATAACATGAGGTCCTTGATCATCAAGAGTTTTAGGTCTAAGACATCTAAATGTATAGAAATGACTTTTACGAATCCTTGATCTTATTCTACGTCGAGCCATTTTTCTCTTCGCCGCAATCGTATGACAAAAAACACCGTTAACTGTTCTTGATTATGCTGCAAATTTTCAAAACCAAAATTCGATAAACGATGATTGTCAATATGTAATCCAGAGATTAAATATCCAAATTCGGTGTATCTAATTCGCAAAGCTTGTAACACAAGACATCTAGAGAATCGAGTCACGTCATTGAGGTTAAAGGAGATAGAGATTGGAGAAAAACTTCCATAGCGAGAGAGATTGATTACCTGAAATCGGGAGGGTCGCTCATGATCAACACGAAGAAACGCGTTTTTGTTTTTGGTAAACAAAAATAAGCGATCCTGAGGAACGAACAAAACGAAAAAAAAAAAAAAAA
>Ga0041059_1000822_pt1 | contig 24383 bp, 13 predicted proteins | sample AraColnosormetaG_FD_56232 | JGI IMG/M metagenome (GOLD analysis project Ga0041059, IMG submission 56232) | Arabidopsis roots microbial communities from North Carolina, USA - Col MF nosort | ecosystem: Host-associated > Plants > Roots > Unclassified | place: USA: North Carolina | collected... | reverse complement strand
GTTTTGTTTCAATAATAGAAAATAAGTACTATGAACCATGAGTCGATAAGTAAACATGGTTCTTAAAAAAAATGTAAGAATCTCTATATCTACCTTTTAGAACGTGCTGATAACGTGTTATAACCAGAGAAAGAGATAAAAGAAATGAGTGTGTTATTCCATTGAGATAAATGGTTCTTTATATAGGAGTACAAAAAAAAGATAAAACCCTAAAAACATCTAGATGATGGGTTTAGATGAGGGCCTTATAATGGACATCCATCTTTATTCATAACAAAAATCAATTATAATGAAAATCGAAACATTTGTTTTTTTTTAGGAAAAGACCATATTTAATTAAATGTTTTGGTTTTCCTTAAATAAGTTTTCTATTTTTTTATTTATTTCCTCCCTTTTCATTATAACTGGTTGATTTTCTAATACAATTTTCCTCTTTAGAAACTATTAAAAAGAGCTGTGTCTGGCACGTGTCAATCATGTATAAAACAATATATTTGCGTAAATGCCATTGCCACACACTCACTCACTCGTAGTTTCGACGCTATCTCTAGAACATTCCGATAAACCACAAAGAAGAAGCAGAGCAAAAGTAAAGAAGAAGAAGAAAACAAACATGTCGTGGCAGACTTACGTCGACGATCACTTAATGTGCGATGTTGCAGGCAACCGCCTCACCGCCGCCGCAATTCTCGGCCAAGACGGTAGCGTCTGGGCTCAGAGCAACAATTTTCCTCAGGTTAGGGTTTATTTCTATACCGACTACTCAATTCTTATCATCTTGCTGTTTCTGGTTTGGTTCTATGTTGAAATCTGCAACCTTTGGTTTTGTTTAGCTACTAAACCACCAAAATTCAGCAATTTTCAATGTTTGGTTTTGATTTTCTGATTCATATGTTCTTGAGGTTATAGAGTGCAAAAGATGCATTAGAAGAAGTTCGAATCACAAGTTTAAAGCTCTTTTAAGAAGAAAGTTTTGACCTTTGGAAATAGACAAGTTCTTTGTACTGGTTATGTTGTTCATAAGTTATTAAGTTGCTTTCATGAGATGTTTAAGAGAGACTGAATTTGTTTCTCTTATAGTTTTTGTATTGTTGTTGTTTTAGGTGAAGCCTGAGGAAATTCAGGGCATCAAAGACGATTTTACTACACCTGGAACACTTGCCCCAACAGGATTGTTCCTTGGTGGTAACAAGTACATGGTAATCCAAGGAGAGCCTAATGCCGTCATTCGAGGAAAGAAGGTAACTAGACTGTTTGAATATTGTTTGATTTTTGATGAACTGTTGTTGATTTTGCTTCCATTGTAGGGAGCTGGTGGTGTTACCATCAAGAAGACCACCTTAGCTTTGGTATTTGGTATCTATGATGAACCAATGACTCCTGGACAATGCAATATGGTTGTGGAGAATCTCGGTGAGTACCTGATTGAATCGGGGCTCTGAAACTTAAGCTGCTACTATATTCATATTGCTTTATGTAATCTTCTAGTTGTGTCGTGAGAGAAAAACTATTCGATAATCCGACTGTGTATTACCTACCTTGTGATGGATCTTGGGGTTGTATGATTATTTCTAAAACAATATAGTATTGTCTACATTTGTGTCGAGTTGAAATATTTAATGAATGGCAGTGTGGTACCATAGCTTTAGAGTTCATTATTGGTTATGCAGATTGAGATTTTTGTGTATTATAGTGAGGATGATTAAGATCACAAGACTGTGGTTACACAATTGATATCAGACAAGTTTTCAGATAGAATGTCTGTACAACGATTCCACTGCAGGAAGAAAGACAAAATCGTTAGACGGTGTCACAATTTCTAGACCAAACTATTCAGGAACAAATTTTGCTTTTTCTTGCTATTGCTACATTTCTTTCAGATTTCGGTTACAGTGCCTGTGAATTCATAGTTTGCAAACTGAAGAACAACGAGATCATGAGACAGAGTTTCAAAATCCATTGGAGTAGTTCGTTTCCACGTGGAGTTGAAGCAGAGGAGGTCAATGCAGTTGCATTCGTCGCCTTGGTTTTGTTCCTGCAGAAAGATTTTAACAAAACAGTAAGAATATGTATTTACTGTTCTTCAATTTGCATATGAATCAACTATCTTTATGACATACCCTCCTGCAGTAATGTATATGCATTTGTCATAACCTGTAACAACGACATTGAATCAGATTAAGGTAAAGATCAAGACTGTTGATTTGTGATTTTGGAGAAGCAAAAGCTGGAGATTTTGTTTACTTACTAGGGTCCTTGTTGACTTTAACACCAGCTCCTCCAAAGCTGCAAGCAACGTCTGTTGCTCTGTTCTGTTGGAAATAGCTATTGAACACGAAAGAAGCATGAGAAACCAAAGTATCTGGTTGAAAACAAGGCTGGCTTGGCTGAATAGCTGTGCAATCAACATTTCCAGGACCACAAGCCCAATCCAAAGCACCTTTCAGATCTCTCTCTGAAGCTTTAGAAGAAGCAATGCACCAGCTATTACTACTCCCACTTGAGTTTGTACCACTCGAATTAGAGTGAAACCCGTTGCTCTTTCCCGTGAAATCCAACTGATAAACACTTGTCTGGTCAGGGTAGAACAATCCCCAGTTTCTCTCTGAATCCAAACCCGCTTTCCGATTCTCGTTGAACAATGAGAATATATAAACGTTCATTGCCTCTCCTGGCTTTGCAGGTGTGCCTTGGTTGGTAACTACATGACGGATTATGTTTGAATTGTATGTCTCCGCGTTGTCAGAAGACGCAGCAGCTTTCTCCTTCGGTGAACCTTTGGTTGGCCATCCAGTCTCAGTAACCATAATCTTGATTGTCCTGAAGTTTAAAGCCGTGAGAGCGTAATAAAGAGCATCAACTTGAGCATCAAACATGTTCTTGTAAAGCAAACCCGTGTTTGGGTCAATCACTTCAGAGGAAGACTCAAACAACACATAATCCAAAGACACATTGTTCGGAGAGTCTCTGTAAGCGTAGTACGGATAAAGATCGATCATGAAAGGAGACTTATTCTCTGCAAGAAACTCTAACATTGGTCTCAAGAAATAAGCATAGCTGCTGTTGAATGCTCCAGCAGAAGGAGGGAAAGATCTAGAGAGAATTCCGAGGGAAAGAGTAGTCGAAACCTTGATTCTTCTACTCAAACCGACTTTTCTCAGAGCGGTTAAGACATTCTGCATCGCGGGGACAACGAAAGACGAAGCATTGATGTGTGGATCATCAGTAGATTCAGCTCCAACGGTAATGTAAGTGATCTTGGTCGTTGGATAGTATGGTAAGACGCTGTTCTTAAGCCAGGTGTCCACATTTGATTGGGATTGAGAGAAAGCGTTAAGATCAGAGTTTGGAACTCCAATCATTAGCTCAATGCTTGTGTTTCCAAATGCTTTGAGGACTTGAGAATTGTAATCGTAGATTCTAACGTATTTGATGTTGTGCTGTTGAATCAATTGAACAACTTTTGACGGTGTTGGAAGATCGTCGGCGCTTCTTCCGTAACAAACTCCGACCTTGCCACCGTAACAACAGTCTACAAAATTTGGGGAAAAAAGACAGAATCAATTGACTTTTTTTCTGACGAAATTTTCTTTTGATAGCTCTACAGTAAATTAGAAGAAGGTAATGGAGTCTATTCAACAAGAATTGAAATTGGAAACCATTGAATGTTCTTAATTTTGCTGCTCTATTTCAGAACAAAGTCTCAGACAGCTCTTGAAGTGAGTAGTAGAGACAGAGAGAGACAAACCTAGAAGCAGAAGCAGAATTGAAATGGAGAAGATAAGCTTGAAGTCTCTCGCCATTGCTGAGTAACTACACACTTTGCTTTTGCTTCCTTTACTCGAAAGAAGGAAGCTTTATTATCTTCTGGCAGCTCTTCTTCTTCTTCGAGTTAATTCTCTCTTTTAGTGAAAAAAGTTTGAAGCTTTTTCTCTCTCTACAAAAAACAAAAGCTTCGTTAAAGCTCTCTCTCTCTCTCTCTACAGCGAGAGTGGGAAACTAATTTAGTTTTTTTTTCTTGGCTATTGTTTTTTTCTTGTCAGAAGTTGAACACTGGTCGGAAACAAACCGGGCCTCAGGCAGTACAATAAATTCGATTTGATAGACTTGTCTGGATTCCGCTAAGCTTTGTGACCATTTCCAACTTTTTCATTACTCCCCCGTTATTTATGCCTATTCTCGAAAACTACCCCAATATAATTTAAATTAAACTGGTCCCATTGAATTGAATTTGTGAGCTTTATACGCTCTTAATAAATTCGATATCAAATACATTAATTTGCTTATACATTTAAAGTGTGGGAAAAATATTAATTTCAAACCGACAAATCGAAAAAAAAAAGTAATATAATTCGTTTATCCAATTTACACAAAACGTTTTCCGATACCAAAAAAAGAGAAAATCAATTAAGACTTTTCTTAGCGCCAGCTGTCAAATATACCAGAGATAAGCAATGGGCCGTACCATCTTATATTTATCAATTCAAGCCCATTTAAATCTTACAGCCCAAATGATTTAATTCTTGTTTTTCTTAATGTATAATTTTTTCTTTTCCCGGTCTTACGCGTTCAAAATAAATTAGTCCGTTATTGATTGCTTCGTCGTCTTCTCTCCACTTCCTAACACTTTCTTGAAATTGCTTATTTAGATAGAAACCCTAGAAAGAGAGCGATAATCCCAAGGAAGAAACCAAAGAAAAAAAATGGTGAAGATCAAATCGAACTTGAAGCAGCTTAAGCTCTCCGTTCCAGCTCAAGAATCCCCAATCTCTTCCTTCCTGTAAGTTTCGCGATTTCTCCTTTCTTTACTTGGATCTGTTTTGTTTGGCGAGATTGTAAACAAGAATCGATTAGATTTGATCCATTGTTTCTGGGTTTGAATTGATTCTGTGAAATTTCATTGAATTTGAAAACAGGACTGCGAGTGGAACATTTCACGATGGAGATTTTCTTCTGAATCAAAAGGGGCTAAGGTTGACGTCAGATGAGAAGCAATCAAGGGTAAATTTTTCAACCCTAAATCTTGTTTTATGAGAGACCTCAATGTTCCAGAGAATTAAAGGAGATTTCTTGTGTATGTGTTTTATCTTCCATTTATAGCAATCTGATAGCAAGGAGCTTGATTTCGAAATTACTGCTGAAGACTTAGAGACTGTCAAAGTCATCGGAAAAGGCAGTGGTGGTGTTGTTCAATTAGTTCGTCATAAATGGGTTGGCAAATTCTTTGCTATGAAGGTAAACTACTTGTTTTTCTTTCTTTTGATTTTATGCTAGTGACTAAGGCCTTTGAGTAGACTTGGGGTTTGAGTTTGCTTATGTTATGAATCACAGGTCATACAGATGAATATACAAGAAGAAATCCGTAAGCAAATTGTTCAGGAGCTTAAAATAAACCAAGCATCATCACAATGTCCACATGTAGTAGTTTGCTACCATTCTTTCTATCACAATGGAGCCTTTTCGCTTGTGCTTGAATACATGGACCGTGGATCTCTTGCGGATGTGATTAGACAAGTCAAGACTATTCTTGAACCTTACCTTGCTGTTGTCTGTAAACAGGTCAAATACACCACCAGCTTATTCAAAGCATTCTTATGATTTATCGGTCACTCTTACTTATATTATTCCTTGTGAACAGGTTTTGCTAGGTCTTGTGTACCTACACAACGAAAGACATGTCATACACAGAGACATTAAGCCATCAAACCTTCTTGTAAACCATAAAGGGGAAGTGAAAATCTCAGATTTTGGTGTAAGTGCAAGTCTTGCTAGCTCCATGGGACAGAGGGACACATTTGTTGGAACCTACAACTATATGTCGGTACGAAAGCATTCCAAAAATCATCTACATTACAAATTTCTTGATGTTTCTGTATTGTATACATACATAATCATGACTTGTCTCTTTTTTCACTTCACAGCCTGAGAGGATTAGTGGAAGCACATATGACTACAGCAGTGACATTTGGAGTTTGGGGATGTCAGTGTTAGAATGTGCAATAGGAAGATTTCCTTATTTAGAATCTGAAGATCAGCAAAACCCGCCAAGCTTTTATGAACTCTTGGCAGCAATAGTAGAGAATCCACCACCAACTGCTCCTTCTGATCAATTCTCACCTGAATTCTGCTCCTTTGTATCAGCCTGGTAAGTGGCAACTCATTATTTTCATCTTCATATACTTGGCATTGGCACACAAAGAATTAAAACTAATGGTTAAATGATTCTTCTTTACATTCATAACAGCATACAAAAAGATCCTCCAGCAAGAGCATCATCTTTGGACCTCTTGGTAAGTAATTCCTACTCACCACCCTCTTTCAGTCTTGGTTATTAGTATCTCTGATGAAACATTCTAAGATTTGTTTGTTCATGTTCTCAGAGTCATCCATTCATAAAAAAGTTTGAGGACAAGGATATCGATCTCGGGATACTTGTTGGCACTCTGGAACCACCTGTTAACTACCTTAGATAAGTAAGCCCTCTTCTTCTGCATTTGCATTTGGTATATGATATGATAAGATACATGATATTGTGTAATGTGTCTCTAAAGACTATTACTTGACTATAAAAGTTGAATGAGATTTTATTTTTCATTGTGTTCTTCCTTTTTTATGTAATGTACAAGGTTTTGGTTTATGTGATTAAATAGACTTAGTCAAGTTAAAAAACTTATTTCTCCCAAACTATGACATTTCATTAAGGCCAAATCAAAAGATAAGGAGAATAACATATGAGAGTAATTTTTTTCATGAATTAAACTCAAACATGAACAGCTCTGTTTTCATGAATTAAACTCAAAAACACCAAATATAAAACCTAAAAACACCAAATATAAAAGTCTAAGGGAAAGGAAGAAGAAAGCTAAGAACGTCTTTGCGTCTTCTAGAGAGACACACACCATCACATAAGAGAGTCACATTAGTCAAACACAAACTCACATATCTCTGAAACTCTCTCCATAGACTGTAACTCGCTGAACCTGGAATCACATTGGTTTCTATCTTTCGTTGAGAATGTTGCCCTCTGTAGAAAAGTAGCGTTTGCTAGTATGTACCCAACCATATCCTTCTCATGCTCAGTGCCTTCATAATCTCTCCATTTCAAGATCTCAAGACGCGTAGATAAACATTCAGGAACGACTGTTGGCTTTTCCCAGACTTTCTTCGGATTGACATCGGATTTTTGTCTCTGACACGAAAAAATGAAAGAAACATTACGTGTGTTAGTGTTATAGATCGTCAAAAAAGAAACGGACACACAGAGATGATGCTATGGTATACTACTTTTCTATGTTTAAAGAACAAGATTCTGCAGTGTTTTTTTATCAATTCAAAACATTGATAAAAGTTTTAGTCTTGCTAGTAGTGAATGCGTAGGAAAAATATCACAAGAACATGTTATCATACGGTTCATACTAGTAAAAAGTTGCATTCTACATAGTACTTACCAACTTAAGAGTAAGAGAACGAAGATTGGGAGCGTCATTGAGCATACACGCAAGTAGATTCTGCCATCCCGCAGAACATGTACATAGCTTTAGATGTACAAGATTGGAGAACTTTGTGCCATTAGGATATGGATTCTGCAGTTATAAAGTTTTATGTTATAATCAGTGATGAGAATAACAAAACATAAATGGAGACATTATTTATTGGAGTAAGAAAGTTTTTACCTCTGAAGTTGGAGAACAAAGACAAAGATGTCGGGTTGAGGTAAGAGATTCTATGAACTTCACAGATTGCGATTGGTCATGAGCAACCTCGATATTCGCTTTGATCATCGCAGGCATAGATTCAAATATTGTTTGGAATGTATCCTTAATGTTCAAAAACATCAAAGAAGGAACATTTATCCAAAAGCTACCGAGTGGCACATGTCCCCTTCTCTTGTTATCGATAGATAAGCTCCTCAAAGTAGGCACATTGATATTAACCAGATCTTTATTTCTGTTTTGGTCTACAACCAAACGTTCATGAACAGAGCATAATCTTATAAGACTTGGAACATAGTTGCTGCCCCCGGTAACCGATGAAAGCTGGAGAGTTTCGACTGATGGCAAACGAAACCAACCCGGGACAGACATGATATTTAAATGATCGAGTACCAAAACTTTTAGGGTTGTGCAGGTACTCAAGCAACACGGTAATTCTAGGGTTTTTCCAAAGAAGTCGATTCTCAGCTCTCTCATAGATCGATTAACCCCAAGTTGAACAAGAAAATTGATATCTGAAGCAATATAGTATTTCCTAAGCTTGAGATGCAAGCTATCTAGAATCTGAGCATCCTTGGACATCAAAGATCCATATACAAAACTCATACAAGTCATATCGAGTGATTCATCATCAAATATGGCATTCGGGTCTGGATTCCAAAGACCCTTCCCATATTCTGATATGAAACGTGTTGCTAAATCCTCTTTAAAAAACGGAAGGAACGAGAATATTTTGAAGATTAAGTCATCAGGCATATCACTGAGCTCTGTTGGTGTCTCCAATTTTTGTTTCTTCTGGCAGCTCTCCATGATTCTGGTGAATTTTGCTCTCTGTTTTGGGACGTGTGTGCAAAGGAAGAAGAAAAGTTTTCTCATATATGGTCGTAACTTATACAGAGGATATACAGTGAATATTCTAACAACCATATATGAGAAATATATCCTTAACTAACAAAAAGAGCCTTAGGTAAATTAGGTTTCACGGTTACAAAAAAATCAATTTAATTGTGAGAATATTCTGGATAATTATCACAAGAGAAAAGACGGAATTATTAAAATTTAGTCTTGTTATTTTTTTTTTATTTTTTTTTGTGATTCGATGAGAATAATTCATGCTATTATTATCTGATGCAAAATAATATTATTATTGAAAAACAAATCAACAAAAGTATATTTCTTAATTTTTGTTTGACGTGAGGAAAAAGTCTTACTTTTATTACTAGTTTTTCTTTTTCCTTTTCAATTTTCTAATTGATTCATTGATTTTTTTTATTTTTTTTATAGAGACTAATTCAACTACATTTCCATTTTTACTTGGACTAGGGTCCGATCTGAAATTATCCGAATCCTACTAAAAAATAATTATTTAACTTTTTAATAGTGAAAATAACTTTGAAATCTTAAGTATATTGATTATTAAAATAGATTGAATTTTAGTATAAATATTAAATACTATAAAGTTTTCAAATATGTAAACAAAAACTGCTCTGTTTTCACAAGTTAAAGAAGATTTGGAGATTAGAAAACAAAACTCAAGAACACCAAATATAAAAGTCAGGGAAAAGGAAGAAAGATAACTAAGAAAACATCTTGTGTCTTGTAGAAACACACAACACACATCAGAGTTTAGTCAAACACAAGCCGACATGCCTTTGAAACTCTGTCCATGGACTTTAACTTCTTTAACATGCGATGATTTCTGTTTCTGCATCTTGTCGAGAACGTCGCCATCTTTAGACATGTAGCGTTTGCTAGAATGTAGCCTGCCACATTCCTCTCTTGCTCTGTGCCTTCATATTGTCTCCATTCAAAGATCTCGAGATGCTCCGATAAACATTTAGCAACAACTGCTGGTTCTTCCCAGAGGGTCATCGGATCATTGTAATTGAATTTATGTTTCTGAAACGAAATAATGAAACGATCACTAGTTTAAACAGGCACTATGTTCATCGGATCATTGTAACGTGCACTAGTTCTTAAACATCGTTCGTTCAAAAAGAAAAGCAGAAACAAAAAGATGATAGAATGAAATAGTGATTCTACAAATCTTTTTTATCATTTAAAAGTGTTGGTAAAGTTTTTATGTTGCTACTAGTGAGCGTGTAAAAACAAATCTTTAGCAAATAAAGAAAAACATCATCAATAAAGTGTTTATGCTATTTGATTATGAGTATATCCGTTATTATACATGCATATGCTAGTAAAACCTTAAATAGGTAATGGATAGAAAGTTGCATTATACATACCGACTTAAGCTTGAGAGATCGAAGTTCTGGAGCGGCGTTGAGTATACAAGCAAATAGATTTGCCCATCTCGCAGAACAAGTACATAGCTCTAGATATTTAAGAGAGGAGAAAACAGTGCATGCAGGATATGGAGTCTGCCATTAGAGTATATATTATTTACTGTAAAGAGAATAACAAAACAATAAAGGAGAAATCTTGACATTTATTAGAGTAAGAAAGAAAAACCTTTGAAGTTAGAGAACAAAGAGAAAGATGTTGGATTGAGGTAAGAGACCCTATGAAGTTCTTAGATTGGTCACAAATAACCTGAATATCCGCTTTGATCACCTCAGGCATAGGTTCAAACATAAGAAAGTTACTCAATGTATCCTCAAAGTTCAAATCTGTCAATGAAGGAGCTTTGATCACAAATCCTTTACTTCCCTCAACGTATGTGCCTTTTCCTTTCGAGTTCCTAATAGATAAGTTCCTCAAAGTAGGCACATCAATATTGGTTATCATCACGTTCTCATTTTTGATTTGGTCTACAACCAAATGTTCAAGAACAGGGCAGATTTTTAAAAGACTTGCAACAGATTCATCGCCAAAGAACTTAACGGATAGAAGGTGCAACGCTTCGAGTGATGGCAAACTAAATGAAGGAGGAACAACCTTGATACTTAATTCATGAAGTATCAATTCTTTTAGGGTTCTGAAAGTTTTCAAAGACAAGTCGATCCTCAGCTCTCTCGAGGATCGAATAGATAAGCTCCTCAGAGAAGGCACATAGATATTGGGTATCATCACATTCTCTACAATCAAACATTCAAGAACAGGGCAAATTTTTAAAAGACTTGCAACAGATAACTTAACCGACGAGAGGCGCAACGTTTTGAGTGATGCAAAACGAAAACAAGGCGGAAAACCCTTGATACCTAATCCATGGAGTATCAATTCTGTTAGGTTTCTGAAACTACTCAAGCAAGTTGGCAATCCTAGGGTTTTGCGAAGCAACTCAATTCTCAGCTCTCCCGTAGATCGAAAAGATAAGCTCCTCAAATTAGGCACATCCATATTGGGTATCTTCACATTGACACCTTTGGTTCCGTCTACAACCAAACGTTCAAGAACAGGGCAAATTCTTAAAATACTTGCAACAAATCCGTCACTCGAGAACTTAACCGACAAAAGGTGCAACGTTTTGAGTGATGGCAAGCGAAACCAAGCCGGGACAACCTTGATACATAAATCATGTAGAGTCAATTCTTTTAGTGTTATACAAGAACACAAACAACACGGCAATTCTAGGGTTTTGCCAAACAAGTCGATTCTCAGCTCTCTCACAGATCGGTTAACCGCGACTTGAACCCAAAAATTGATGTCCGAAGCAGAATACTTTTGGTTAAGCTTGAGATGCAATCTGTCTAGAATTTGAGCATCGTTAGACAAGAAAGATCCATAAACAAAACTCATAAAAGTTTCAAAACTCTTAAATGGTATATCATCATCATCAAACGTGACATCCGGCACCAGTTTCCAAGGACCTTTCCAACGTCTTGATATGAGACGTGTGGCTAAAGTCACTTTAAACATAGGAAGTGCTGACAATATCTTCAAGAGCAATTCATCTGGCAAGTCACTGAGCCTGGTCTGTTTCTCCATATTTTTGTTTATTCTGCCGAATTCTGCTCTTTGGAAAACTCGCCCCGAAATTTGCAAAGAAAGAAGAAAAGAACCCTAGTCCAGTTAGGGTTTCGCCACAAAAAATAAAATAAAATCACTTTTAATATGTATATGAAACAAATACGTAGTAGCAAATAGCAATTATTGAAATTTAGTTTTTTTTTTTGGTGATTTAATCGTATATAGATACGGTGGGGTAACTCATGCGATTATTATCAAATTTTGAAGCAAACAGTTATTATAATTAGAAAAAATAAAATCCAATAAAATTAATTTCCTGATTTTAATCATTCCTTTTACTATTTCAGTATTCCATTTCCGAACTGATTAATTTCCTTTTCTTTTTATAAAGAGTTAATTCAACTACCATTTCATTTGTGAAAACAAAACCCAAAAAACACCAAAAATAAAGTCAAGGAAAAAGAAGAAGAAAACTAAGTTGTATCTTCTAGAGACACACACCATCACATAAGTTCAGTCAAACACAAGCTGACATGTCTTTGAAACTCTGTCCAAAGGCTTTAACTTCTTTAACATGCCATTATATTGTCTGTTTCTACATCTTGTCGAGAATGTCGCCATCTTTAGAAAAGTAACGCTTGCTAGCTAGTATGTACGCAGCCATTTGCTCTGTGCCTTCATATTTCTATCCATTCCAAGATCTCGAGGTTCTTTGATAAACAATCGGGAACAATTGTTGGTTCTTTCCAGATGTTCACTGGATCACTGGAATGGATCATGTTTCTGACGATAAAACGAAATAAATATTACCTGTATTAGTGTTACACATCGTTTAAACTAAAAGCGGAAACACAGATGTTTTTATTGTATTGTTCATCTACATGCATACTAGTCAAAGTACGTACCTAAAGTGAAAAATAAAACAATAGTATACGACATACCAACGTAAGCTTGAGAGATTGAAGTCTTGCAGCGTCTTTGAGTATACAGTTAAGTAGATTACACCATCCCACAGAACATGTACATATGGCTCTAGATGTTCAAGAAAGAATTGAAGAAACTACCTCTAGGATATGGAGTCTGCAATTGAAGTATACATTATTTACTGAAGTGAGAATAACAAAACATAAGAAGAGAAATCTTGACATTATTAGAGCTAGAAAGTTTTTTACCTTTGAGATCAAATTAAGAACTTATTTTCTCCGAAATTATGACATTTTCATAAAGGCCAAATCAAAGGATAAGAATATACTATAGTCTTGACATGAGAGATCCTATCTAAGGAGAATAACATATGGTGGAGATGAGTCATGGGCACTCATGGGTCCTACTCCAAAGACCCATTCAATTATTTATTTATTAGAATAAAAGTCAAATGATTATTCTATCTGGATTAATAAACTAACCAAATACATTGTGTAGGTTTTGCAAAGGATTTTTAGCTTTTGGAATGCCCCATCCAATTTTTTTTAATGATTCACGTTGTTCCGATTTTCTTCTTGTAATGCATGAAATAAAATTGAATCTTTATTTAGTTTCTTAAATGTAGTGTTAACTTTAAGCAAATGATGTGAACAAAACTCTGTTTTCACAAATAATGGTGCTCTAAATTACTACGACAAAAAAAAAATATATATATATATATATATACTAAATGCGGTGACGTTTTTATCGTACGAGCTCTTGCTAGATTGGGCCATTTTAGATGGGCTTTTAAAAAGCCCAGATATTCAATGAACACGCGCTTTATTGGCTAAAATCTGCGCATGTGATATTTTGTTAACCATCTTAGATCAACCATAACGAGGATAACGCTCTTTTGTTCTTTTTGCACTTTTCTCTGATAATTTCATGCAAGATTGGAACTTCGAAATAATTAATTTTTCAAAATTAAAAGTGCATTTTTTTTTCATCCGTTGTGCATATCCTCTTAGAAAAATCTCAAAGGAGACTTTTAGTATGTAGTAATGTCAATATTGATTTTAAAGAATTATGAAAAATATGTATGAATAGGAATATTATTCTCCTAACTTAAGCACTTCAATTTGAAATCTGTATATTCAAGTATCATAGATTTTTACTTTGAATTGAATTCAGTGTGTGTCAATGCTAAAAAAATCGTCTGAAACTTGATAACTTGATATTATCCTCCATATTTCAAAGAAAAAAGCAGTCTTTTTATTTGTCGGGAAAAAGTTGTTTAAAGAGGGACAAGATTCTTGGTTTAAGGATATAGCGTAATTATTACTATGCATAAAATGTCAATATAAAATAACTTAAGGATATACGTTGTTATATTTCTATTTAAATTGATTTTGAGGAAAAGTCGTTATTATTAGTGATGGGAACTACAATTTTCGGTCCAATTAACAAAATCAGAATTAAAAAAAGGTGAGCGGATGGATAGTGGTGACGAGGACATGATACGGATATGTTTTAAGAGAATGGGTCTTATCCTCTTTTGCCTAGTAACAGCACCATAGGGAATTGAAAAAAAAAACTCCCTAAGAAGCAAATCTAAACAATAGATACTACTATTTTAATTACACAAACCGACCTTTATCAATATTTTTATCTTCTCTGCAAAACCTTTAGACCTAATCTCTTTTTTTTATATATAGTAAATCCCTATTCACTGGAACATCTGTACATGACAAGAAAACATATGTTATCTTATCAAACTACAAAAATATACTAATTATAGTTAGTTTAGAAATGAAATTTTTGGTATTATATTGTTGATTGTGTATTATTTTGTAATGTTATGGAAAACGAATAAGACTCAAAATAACAAAGTAAATGGAAAAAGTGAGTTAAGAAAAACCAAAAAAACAAAAACCAAAAAGCTGTGATATGATAATGACGGGCCATAGAATGAGAACCGCATATGGGAAAAGAACACAATAATAGCAATTAACATATGCGATGAGATAAACAACAATAACAAAAAATTTGGAGATAAAACTTGAAAAGTGAAATTTATTTATTTTAAAAGGGTCAACGTTATCCACGGCTTGCACGTAAGTAATACCCACACATATATTTATCCTTTTTTTCCTTCTCTTTACGCTTTTTTAAAATTTAAAATAAAGAAGAAAAAAAACTCAAAAAACTCTTCACATATCCCATATATATGTGTAGATATCTATTCTGCAAATAGAACTCACGTTTCTTTGTTTCCAATTGTAGAATAACACACAACTTTATTTCTCCTGTTCAAGACTCCTTTATTTTCTCTTATGTTCAAAGAGATGAATCTGAATCTGAAGCAAATGGGCAACATGATCTATGAAGATCCAACAAGGATCCAAGAAGAAGAAGACATTGTTCAAGAAGTTTCAACAACATTCTCTGATGAAGAAGATAACTCATCATCTTGTTCATTATCTTCTTCCATGTGTTCTGATTTTACAGAGGATGATGATGATGATGATGTTTCTTCATCTTCTTCAAATGGACCTCTTGAAGATCTCTCTGACCTCATGTCACACCTCCCTATCAAGTAAGAGAACAATCTTTTTTGAAGCTTTTGGATCTTTGGGTTTAATACCTAATGGATCTAAAAGTTTCTCATTTCATTTTGTTTGGTTTATCTCTGTTTTCTTGTAATAACAAAAGTTTTGTTTATTATTATCTCAGGAGGGGATTATCAAAGTTCTATGAAGGAAAATCTCAATCATTCACATCACTAGGAAATGTTAAAAGCCTTGAAGATCTTATGAAGAGAGGGTTTAAAAGTAGAAACTATGGAGCAAAAAGAAAGTCATCTAGGAGTACTGGAGGGATTTTAGATCAAAGCTACAAAAGGGTTTTTAGTCCTAAAGCTACAATCTCCAAGAAACCCAACAGAACACCTTCCTCTGTTCTCTCTTGTCTAGCCAGAAGAAGACATTAGATCTCAGACAAACATTAGTTTCTTTTACAAGTTTTAACCCTTTTTACGATTCACCAAAATCGGTTTCAGTAACATGACAACAACAAAAAAACATCGTAGCATTCCACTGTCTTAATTGTGTAGAATAGACTTGTTTATACCTCTCTTTTTTTGGCTGTTTGGGTCATTTGGTTGTATGTATCAAAGCTTGTAAACAGGAGTGATTCACAGAAGATGGAAGCATTTCCACATAACTATGGCTGTTGCTTCACATAGTAAGAGACAGCTTGTCTCTTGTTCCGAACCAATAACCTGACAAAGTTTTATAATGGACCATTGTTTTAAGTTAAGAATCAGAACATTTGGTTATTTGATTATGCAAAAAGATTCAACCCAATCTTTAAGTAAAAGAATCAGGACAATCTTTAGTATAGAGTATTAAAAAAAATACCTGACAATTTGACTAGAATTTGGTTTAGTACGCTTGGTAACAAATTGGTACATACTTTCTCAATAGTCTGCAAAAAACGTTCACAACATTGATCTAATCGTATAAGTTTTTTTCATCAAAAAGAAAAACAGAGTTAACGACTGATCGATCATGCAAATCGTAGCAAGTGAAGTGAAGTCCTAGTACTCGTTCATCCGCATGATTCAACACTAGCATTCCTGTCTACAACAAAGCAAACAAGATGTTGACAATGTGAAACACAAAGAATTCATATGAGCCAAGTAAATTTGAGATTATGCAGCCAAAACAAACACCTTCTTTAGCTCATCTATGTATTCCCCTGCTCATGACATCTTATCAATAAGCACATTTTAGATCTCATTTCTTTACATGTAAAGATCTAATGGTTTGAGTAACCTCGTCATTAAGCAGATGATCGACGTTGAATGTATAATCTGTCAATCTGTTGTTCATCAAATCAGCATACCTTCATAGCAGATTAAAAAGAGAAGGGTTAAGTCAACATAACCATATAAAAACCTCACTATCAGAACCATTTTTTAGAATCAGACACTTACTTCACCCGTTTAATCAAGCTCCTTAGGAGTCCACTCTTCGTGCTTACCTGCACAGAGTCAATCTCAAGGTTGAATATTTTCACATTCGTAACTTAACAAGTGAATGATTCAAGAATACCAAAATGTAAACAGTAACCAAGGCATTATACCGCGTTCTATAAGAACATCTTTACTTCGATTCTTGGCCTCATCTAGCAAATAACTACATCTGTGTTTGGTCACTCCAAAGGTTCTGATTGCTGAAAGAAACTTTACTTCTTATTTTCCATTTATCATAATGGCCTTAAGTTAGCCCAATTAAATTAATGGGCCGATTACTCTGCGCTTTTGCGACCATTTTTAACTTTTCTTTGTTTTTAGGAATTACTGGAAAAAGTCAAATACAAAACATTACAATTTTTAATCTAAATCCAAATCGAATTGTCACAACTTAATTATTCTAGTATTTCCATTGTTGTTTTAATTGGGACCTCTTATCATTGAAAAGATTGTGGTCTTGTTGTTTCCTATATAAATCAGAAAAAAACGAAAGAATAGCTATAGGTAGTCTAGTTAAACTACCATCGAAAAGATTGTGTTCTTGTTGCTTTACCTCTATCCACATATCACTATATATCAGCACCTATTTCACTTTTCTCTTTCTCTTTTATTTCCTATGTTTTCCAAGTTGTAACTTAAACTTGCAATACTTTCTGAGTTAAAAGTTAAAATCTTTCATGTTATGAGACTTTGAGAGATATTTGGCCTGATTATGTGTTTTATAACTCTCATAAATGCTAACTCTCTCCAGTAGATCGAGCAAGTGTTCTTAGATTGAAATGTTTAGGAGTTGTGCCCATGTCTCAAAAATAAATACATTTGCTTCAAAAATATGCCATGTGAAATCTTAAAAGGTATTTGCTTTTTGGTCTCTCTTCACTCCAAAAAAGAAAACATATTAGCAGCTTTAAATTGCTTTTAGATTAAGATTCCGATTAATATAATCTTGTTTTCTTTTTGTATACGACTAAAGGTCGATAACCAAACCATTGTTCAACTAAACAAATATGATGAATATTAATAGATTATTACATCCAGATAGATCCAGCGTAACGGTATCCAATTTTCTCGGTTTCTGTTTGCATCATATCTGCATTTATAGATTTCTGAAGTTTTAAATAAATCAATTCTATTACTATCAAAGAAATAAAGAAAATAGACAAATAATAATAATATTATATTATTATTGATTATATTATTATTGATATTCGAATGAGTCAAATTCAACAGCGATACATAATAGAGAGATAAAAGACATCAAACATAACCAACATGAAATCAACTAGAACTCAAAACAAGACCAGACTTAAACATCATCAATTAGTTGATTTTACTTTAAATTCATTTAAACATAAAAAGCAAAGAAGAAACTTCTTAAAAGAAGAATCCAAAGGCCATCACCGCTACGGAGGCGAAGAAAGTAGGGATAAATGAGGAAGCATCGGAGGTAGGGCTAGGCGCGGGAGCGTCAACCGCTGCAACCGTCTGGTGAACTGTAGAGAACGCTATCACTGCCACCAAAACCACCACGTAAAGCTTCATCTTCATTGCCTCCATTGTTAGTATTTTTCGATTTGAGACTCAAATGAAGAGAAGAAAAGAGGTTTTGGTGCTTATTGTTGTGTTGTTGTTTTTGATGTGTGGCTTGTGAATTACATTTGGTAGTAGTGCTTATATACGCGAGTACGCATGTAAGGCCAAGTGTGTACATGTCACTTTACACCAACGCATTGAATAATTTAATTCTAATGTTGTTAATACTTGTATTATATTATTTCCTATATTATATATCGCACTAATTTTTTTAATTTAATCGTTAGAAAGTTATATAATAAATGTGTAATGTTGTACTATGGAATTGATTTATGACACGTTAAGGTTTTATAAGTTCATCAACCATGTAAATAAATAGTTAGAAAAAAGGAAGAAAAAGTTGGAAAGAGCATTTCGCACTATTTTGGACGGTATAATTGTTTATCAATAACGGCAAATTAAATTTGTTTGTTAATGTTCATCAAACTTTTGCGAAAAGATGAAGTCGAACTCTCATACTCAAAAATCTGCAAATAATATGTATCGTCATTTATTATTTTGTGCAAGTGTTAGGTTTCGTTTCAAATTTTCCAATGAGCTCATTCAATGAATGTTTATTTCTTTCTCCGAATGATCTTCTTTCCTCTCTTGGTACACTTCATCTGTATGAGATTTGTCCATAAGAAAATGATTAATAGAGTTAATTTGGTGTATGTGTGTGTGATGAAATGAGTAGGTATGAGAGAAGCAAGCAATGAGCTGTTTTAGTTGTTTCTTATAGGTAAAGAAGATGGAAACTGGATGATGGTTCCATGTGCTCCAAGTAACATGATTTGGCCTAAACCCATTTTTCTCCAAATTATTGTTCTCTTTTCTCTTTCTCTCTTATTTCCCATTTTTCAATTTGTTATTATTTGTGAATTTGATACTTGATTTGGCGTATCAATATTTTCGGCGTATCAATATTTAATTCCATCATTATGAAGTAATTATTGTAAATTTTAATTATGTATATTATGATATTATCATATGTATTTTCATCGTAAATTCGTAAACTATTACAAATCCAAATTAATTTTACAATCAACATATTTTTTATTTTTTTTTGTCATCAGATTAACAGAAATTTTATTTATATCTAAATATATAATATGCATCATATTTTAGAATTTACTAAAATTTAATAGTACTACTTGTTTTCCATCTCTTAATTTATTTACACGTCTTGCTGTCAAAAAAAAATAAATATATTTACACGTCTTCTTAAATTGCTGGCTTCTAATTTTCGGTCAGGTTAGTCGGTGGATTGACTAATTCTAAAATTTAACTGCTAAATTATCATTATTCAAATTTCTGAACTGTAAAAAAAAATGATAATTGTTTTTTGAATTCATCATTAACCACTTCAAAGTTGAAATGACATTTCATTGATTAACAGGATAATTAGTTGGTAAAATGAATCAAACCTTCATCATAAGCAAAAGGCAACAAAGGAAATACTCTAAGACAATCCAAAGATCTTTAATCTTCTTATCTTAAAGGTTACTCCTACAAGAAAAGAGACTATCAACTTCTCTCTTCCACACTTACAAACTAAAGACAAACCTTTCAACCCAAGTAACATTTAAAAAACCTTCAACTAAACCTAATCAAAACCTAAAAACCCCAAAAAAAAACAAAACAGTGTCCAGCCGTCCAGGTAAAATAAAAAAACAGAGTAAGTGTAAGGAAAAATCAACAAAAACGATATTTTCACACTTCACATAATAAGAAAAAATCCAGCACAAGTGTTCCTCTACAACTTCAATCATCTTCTTTCTTTAACTTCTACTGACAATTAGGGTTTCTTCCAGGACCTCCATAGTAAAAATAATGTCCCCAATCATCATTCTTACCAACCTCAACATCATAGCAATTCGATTTCTCAGTGAAAGTGTTGAGCCCTTTTGGTTCTTTCAGATTATTAGAGCTATCAACGACTTGAATGTTCCTGAAGTAACTCGCTTTCGTGAACCCTTCATCCGGAAATTGACCGCTTCCCATTTGCGTGGTTGTGTGGTGACCATCTTCTTCCATGTTCACTACTTCTCCACCCCACTCTACTATTGATGCACTATCTGCTAAGTAAGAGAATAGAAAGCTTGGCCAGTATCCCAACACATACCCGTCTCCAAACTGCATCCACCAGTGCCCTTCTTTTGGATCCTACAAGAACAATGTCCCCGAGTTATCAGTTTTTATTAATCAGACACACTCACATATCCATAAAGATAACATCATTGAGGGCAAAATGTTGAGGTTCAAGAATTTCATGAAAAAGATGGTTCTTTAGAGAAGCTCAAGAAATGGATACCAGGTTGATTCATCCATAAAGGTTGAGACTTTTTACCTTCCAAATGGTAATACTTATATCGTATTGCGGGTTATGGAAGCCAGATACCGGAGAGATACTTGCTCCCATTGCTATTTGACTGTTGATTTGTATGAAACCCGAACAAAGGAGATTGTAGCAGCCCGTAGCTTGATAAGCATCGCTCTTTTATGTTCCAAGAAGACATATCCAACAAAATATGTTAGCTCAAAGGGTATATACTATACTCTCAGTGAAGAAAGTTTTTCAGTTTTTTTTCTGAGCTTACCGTCCAGTATGTGAAAAGCCTTGTGTTGTTATCGCCATATAAATCTGGACTAACCTGTATCGATATATATGTCAGTGAAGCTAAGAACACAAGTGTAATTGAGATTAAGCTAAACTGCTATGACATTATCTAGGTGCTTTACCTGCCAACCAGCTTCAATGCTGTTGAGATCTTGACCAAAAGAACCTCCAAGAATCCATAACTGAGACAAGCTAAACTCATTAGAGCTTTGCACTTTGGGTTCCCATACATTTATTGTCGCCTTTGCCCCGTAAAACTTGCCTCCTTCCACATAAGCTATAGCGTGCTAGATATACAAAACAGAACCCTTAGATAAAGAATTCACATAATACATAGGTATATAGATAAAGATCACTAAAGTCTACCTGATGACCACTTTGGTTAATGAGATCAGGATCAGCAGATCGAGGCAGAGGAACAGAAAGGTGCTTCTTCTTACCATACCGTTTAACAGAACTCGCCCTCAAGACATCCTCTTTCTTTGTCCTCCTCACTGGTATTGTCCCTTCAGAACAAACTCCGTTCTGGTGCCATAACTGTGTAATAGGATTGACACTCTCTTTTGGTTTCTCAGACACTTTGCTCTCACCAAACAGCGATTCTGGAGTGTAACTAGGTCCCATCTGTTTAAAACCCCATAACATGTTAAGACATAGGCACAATGAGTGTGAACTTGAGGCAAATGCTGATTTTTTTTTACCTGAATCTTGTGATCTTTGAGGAAAGGGTGATCAAAAGCTGGTTGCTTCGATATGTGAACACAGTCTATTATGTCACCATCTGGACTCTGTACACACACAACACAAGAGAACATTGTAAATCAATCTGGAGTTCAAAATTTTCACATAGTTGTCACAAGTTTCTAACTTTCCTACATTTTCTTACTAAAGGACTAAAGCCAACAATAAGTAATCATCTCCAACTCATAAAATCTCAGAAAGCTATAATACTAAGACTGAATCAATTAGGTTGGTAACAGCCAAACATACAAACAAATACACAAAAGGCAAAAAATCGAAAATGGAGGTTAAGAGAAAAAAGATTCAAAAACCTGAATGCTCTTAACGGCTGGTTTATTCAATCGATTCAAGTGTTTGTGCACTTCAAAATTCTGCCTTGAAACACTGAGTCTCCCAGCGCATGTTAGAGACATCAGTCCCCAAAAGCAGAACCAAACCAGAAACCCTCTGAAGACCCTCTCCTTACTAAAATGCGCCGCAGCCATCTTAAGTCTAAAGCAAACAAGAAGAGACAGAGAGAGAGAGAGAGTGAGAAAGGAAGAAGCTTTTGAGTAAATGCTTGTTACTTATCTAACGAGAAAGGCTTTATTTGGTGTGAAGTATTGAAAAAGCTAACACCTTTATAATCAATCTTCTTCTTCTTCTTCTACTAGTAGCAGAGAGCTCTTACTATGTAACCCACCACCACTAACACCAGTGATTCTGCAGTGACATTTGAAGTGGGTCTCTCCTTTGATGATGAAAGGTCTCCACTTTTTGTCACTCTCTCTCTCTTTTATTTGTCAAATATTCTCTCTCTACTTTTAATTATCACTAAATAAACCTTTTCTAGGTAATTAAAAGACAATTAAAGATCAACTTTTTTATTTATGTTGAAAATAATTTTTTTGCTACATAAAATGATTATTCGAAACCCCTTTTTCTAAAAAAAGTGTCAGCCTTGGCTTGATTAATAATGATTTTTTTAGATAATGGGTATTCAGATGAATTATTTCATAATAATACTACGATATTTTTTTGAACAAAATACATCAAAAATTGGTAGATACATTTGAATCATTAAGGAAGAAAATAGCTTAACTTAACTAAAAAAATGCATTAGAACATAATTTTCTTATAATTAAACTTACTAAATAGTTGAAATAACAAAATCCAAATTCTGACCCAAAAAAAACATAATCTAAAAGAAGATGCGAGTGGAGCCCATGAGTCATGGCGAGAATGCCGATGCAACTTCTTGTGAAAAAATTCACGAGCCTCCGCTCCGAAGAGCGACTAACCAAAATACGTAAGATTCCAAATTTACCCCTTTATATGAAATGGTCCTTGCATTTAATTGCATCAAACTAATAATATCACTCAATTTTGGTAATTTAGTGGACCTTATTACTAACGATGGAGAAACATTATGTTTTCAAAATTTAAATGTTTTGCGTACTTTTCAAGCATATATTCCTCTTTAAATCAGTGTTTCTTTCTGTTAAATTTATAATCTTGAAACGAATAAATTCTGAAACATCGTATCGAACGATGTTATTAAATTAAAGATAAGATAAAGAAACAAGAACAAAGTTCTCTGCAAAAAGTATCAACTTTTTCAGAAGAGTCTTTTGTAAAAAATATTGTTTTGGGTTTTGACCCATCATACTACTGGTCGAATAGCTTATTGCTTTTTGTTAGCTACTCAGATTATTAAAAAAAAACTAATGCTTAGCTTTTGTTTATCACCTATAGGCTATAGTTAAGATGGATGTTCCAAAATACTAAAGAAATCAATAAATATAATTCAAGGCAGCTTATACGTAAAAGTTATTTGATCATTAATAGTGTGGTTGGGTCATAAAAGGAGTATTAATGATCATCGTTTTTATTGAGTCTAGGTTAAGAATCAAAGTTCTTTTTAACACATTTTTCTACCCCAACAGATTTAATTTGCAGTGGTAAAAAATGATACTAGATTACAAATTTACAAAAAAATGGAATCATATTTTGTTGTTATATGAGAAATTACAAAGAGATATTGTTGTTGATACGAGAGTTGGTTGCCTCGTAATGATAATGTTTGTCTTTAGTTTGGTTACAAATAGTTTCAATCAATGGAGTAGTAGTAAGTAAAATAGTAGCATTATGATGGGGAAGCAGACACAAGATTCTGTCTCCCGATGAAGCTGTTGGTCTTTCCTTCTTCTGTTTCGGTTTGCTCGCCGTTAACAAGTGAAATGGTATTGCCGTTTATAGTTTTGATGGCGTTTAATTCATTTTGATCGATGACACGTGTACGGTGCGGAGCGTCTATGTTCCCAATGAAGAAGGTCAGGTAAAGACGGAAGAAAGGATCTAACGAACGGTGGGGAATCCAATGAGTCAGTCAAACTGTGTGTAGCAGAGAGCATCATTATGAGATTCCCACAAGAAAGAGTTTTTTACTTGGTAATATGCAATTTTAATTCTTTTTATTTATCTTTCAAAGTTTAAAACCAAAACATTAATCAATTTAAATGCTAAAAATGTATACTGTATTTTCTCTTGTAAAAGTCAACAGAAAATTAATAGTATGAAGAATAAGATTTATGAGATGTGATTAACATCTTAATACTTGTTTGGTTAGATAGCTTTGAGTAGGTTAGGTAGTAGAAAAGATGAGCTTTTTTCATGTTTCTTTCTGATTATTATTTTTAAGAAATAGAAGTCTTAACTAATTTGGCCATCATCCTCGTTAATCACCACCCTTGTCTTTTCTACTTTTTTAATTTGTATGATTACTAGTAAAAGATTATAACGTGCGTGCACTAAACAACCAAGTGATTAATTAACCCAAATCAACGGTTACATGACTATTTTGGAGAAATGTCCAAGTGGATCCTGAGAACAGTAATTCTAATATAATAATATTTCAAGGGAAAGTAAAAAAAAAAAAAAAAAAAAA
>Ga0041059_1000821_pt1 | contig 24394 bp, 22 predicted proteins | sample AraColnosormetaG_FD_56232 | JGI IMG/M metagenome (GOLD analysis project Ga0041059, IMG submission 56232) | Arabidopsis roots microbial communities from North Carolina, USA - Col MF nosort | ecosystem: Host-associated > Plants > Roots > Unclassified | place: USA: North Carolina | collected... | reverse complement strand
AAAAAAAAAAAAAAAAAAAAAAGTGAGAAAGAATAGTTAATTCCTGAATTTCTTAGAAAAGACAAATGTTATGCAAATGATGATAGATTATGTTTTAATTTCACGGTGCAGACAAACTAGACATCTGTGTTAGTAAAGCATCAATGGCTTTGAGAAGAAAGAGAGAACAAGGCATGCTAAAAGCAAATATTAGGACAAGTATTTGATTTGTACTCTCTTCCCTCATTATGTTCCTTTGCAAAGACACAGCAGAAACATCCAAAGTGAAGATGAGTTTCATCATCACTTGCAGGGGAGCGGAATATTCGCTGACAATCACATCACATGCCGTTTGGATTGGAACCTTTTTTTATTAACTTAAGTCGAGAGCTCTGTGTTCCTCGATTTACATTTTTGGTTTCTATTATCAATACGCATCACATGTTTCTGGACTAAGCAGGGCTATAAAGGCTAATACTAGTAATAAACAATGGAACCAGCCTGTGCTTTTGGACTTTCCCCATGATAATCTTACTATTTGCTTATTACCATTCTTTCAACTCTTCATCGACTTCTCAAATCCTTTATTCAGCAACATAACAAAATGAAATCATGTTTTCTGATGCTTCATCAGATTACTAACCAAGACAAAGAATCAGAAAAATTTCATCTTGCAACAGGACGTAAATCACTGTTCCAAAGTGTAAAGCAAGATGATGAATGATGATGCCCTTACTTACTAGGGGGACTCCATCAGTTTTATGATATCAGAGACTGTGCTTGTGTAATAGTCTGGTTCTATCTTGTTGCCCTTATCTAGTAGATTAGATTCACTTGTCACCCCTGTTTTGACATACCCAATCACTGTCAGTTCACCCCAACACTGTCCAGATATCGACTTGTATTGGCTTGCAAAAACTCAAAAGAGTATCAAACAGTTAATGATAATGACCTGTTAGGACGAGGAGAGTTTTGCAGCCAGCATTCTGCCCAAACAAGATATCAGTATCTAGCCTATCACCTACCATGCACATTCTTGACGTTTCCGTCCCAAATCTGCAACACAAGAAATACACCTCTTTATCACTCTATCCTGTATAATGCACACTATGAACTGAGACAGGCTTTCATGTGCACATACTTTTGTAGCAGAAAGTCCATCATGAAAGTAGATGGTTTCCCAACAACTATTGGTTCTCTTTCAGTCGATCCACACATGGCAGCAACCATACACCCAGCACCTAGAATTACGAGTAAGAATTTGATGCTGTGACAACCAAGCTGCTATTCTGGGCAATGAGGCCTAAGAGTCTAGTGACCATACCAGGCCACTCTTGCAGATCCGTCATATGTCCTACTGCATCACGGTTGGTCGCAATGAAGAGACATCCCGGATTCTCGCGTACACAGAGAGTCCCGTACCTGCCATTTCCGTTATTGTGTTAGCCAAAACTCTCAGAAACTCAATTAAGGCAACCGACTTGCATGCAATAGTAATCCATCTTACTGAAGCTTATAGTAGTTAATGTTGGGGTCTAGTCCAACTACAACTGCTCCCACCTGTCACAGGAAGTCATGAAGAAATATACAACATTAGAACCTAGAGCAAAAGAGAATAAGAAAAACGCAAGATTGGAGAAGGAATCAAAGTCTTATGGCCCATTACACTTTTATCATGTTCAAAGAGAGAGTTTGATTTCCATTGTGCCTTCTTTTCACCATCTTCCTGCATGGAAGCAAATACTGCTTCAGATAGACAGAGGAATTCAAATTATACAATTTTGGTTGGTTTAAAAACACAGGAGCAGTAAGTATCAAACATCTTGTACAATGATATGAGTCCTCAGAGTGACCAAAACATGACCTGATCAAAACATATAACAAAAGGAAGACTACTTACAGGACCACCAAGACCTGTAAAACCGGCAATCTGCAGCTCCTCAAGAACACCCTCTCCACCAATCACATAAACCTACAAAAGCAAACACGAAAGGAAAAAAAAGTGAGAAAAAGATGACGATAGAGAGACATAAGCCAATGTGTCAGTCGAAGTAGAACCTTCTTGTCCTTAGGAAAGTTATTGACTTTGAGATACATAGCTGCCGCAAATGACGAAGAGAAGATCTCATCCTTCCAAAGTAATCACATTTTTTTGTTTTAGTTTTAATGGTAATCACAAGTAATACGAAGAAGGAGAACTCAAAGTTTACCTGAGTAATAGAAGTGACACCCAAAGATCGGAACTTTTCAGCGTATTGCCTCCTCGATTTTACGGAATTGTTGGTCACAAAGACAACATTTTTACCCTGAAAATCGCAAAAGATCAGAGAGAGAGAGACTGAAAAGGAATAGAGAGTGGGGAAAAGGGAAAGCACCTTAGAACGGATAAGGTCGAGAGTTTGGGAGACGCCATCGATGAGCGTTTCACCCTTCCATATAACACCTGAATCGAATCATCATCCATCATCAGAGTAGTAACTAAAGAGGATAACAATCGAATGGAAGAAAGTAGAATCTACCATCGCAGTCGAAGAGGAACGTATCGACAGAGTCAAAGAGAGATTTGAAGTTACTGGAGGAGAGAAGCTGAGGCGCCATTGGAGGAGTGTCTTCTTCTTCTTCTTCTGGGAATTGATCACTCTGGTAAAGCACAATTGGCACGTCCAAAACGACACCGTTCCATCGAAAGAGGCCACATTGTGATTGGTGAGCCCAATTAGGAAGGCCTATTTTACTAATGTTGAAGCACATGTTGTACTATAAAAAAACAGAGTTTATTATCTGTTTCTTTGGCTTGACATGACAAATGTACAACTGGGAGAGAAAGTCAGTCCGATTGTGTTGGGGATGACGATGGCAAAAGTAGTAAATAAGGAAGAAACAGGAGGGGCGTTTTCGGGAGAAGAAGGAGGAATATGAGTGTGAGTTGTTGTTGTAGGAATCTGGGCAAGACAATAAAAAAGGCAATACCTTCACATCATTTGCATCTGAGAAGTCTTGGTGGGAGTCTCTATCGTCGTCGTATCCAAAGCTCTTCAATGGAGACCGATCTCAAGTCAACCTTTCTCAACGTTTATTCTGTTCTCAAGTCTGACCTTCTTCATGACCCTTCCTTCGAATTCACCAATGAATCTCGTCTCTGGGTTGATCGGGTATCTCTCTCTCATCAGTCAGATCCCACATATATATCCTTCGAATGCTGGCTGATTCTCTCTTTCTTTGCAGATGCTGGACTACAATGTACGTGGAGGTCAGACTTGTCTACAACAGCCTCTTTCTCTCTCTCTCTCTCGCTTTTCATCGATCTCCTTTTTTTTTCTCACACTTACTTCTTCTTCTCCAGGGAAACTCAATCGGGGTCTCTCTGTTGTTGACAGTTTCAAACTTTTGAAGCAAGGCAATGATTTGACTGAGCAAGAGGTTTTCCTCTCTTGTGCTCTCGGTTGGTGCATTGAATGGGTATACCAATGATAAAGACTTATCCTTTCAATCTCTATTAGTAATAGATACTCTCCTCTCTCTCTCTTTATGTCGCTATCACTCATCATATTCATTATCTTTGCAGCTCCAAGCTTATTTCCTTGTGCTTGATGATATTATGGATAACTCTGTCACTCGCCGTGGTCAACCTTGCTGGTTCAGAGTTCCTCAGGTAAAGTTTTCATATTTTTTGTCACGCTGCAGTCCACTAGACTATTCTAACACAATGTTACAGGTTGGTATGGTTGCCATCAATGATGGGATTCTACTTCGCAATCACATCCACAGGATTCTCAAAAAGCATTTCCGTGATAAGCCTTACTATGTTGACCTTGTTGATTTGTTTAATGAGGTAATCTGTTTTGGCAGATCTACTATTCTCTTTTCCACTTTTGATATTTTATCCTCAGTCTATTATTCCATTTGCTGTCTAGGTTGAGTTGCAAACAGCTTGTGGCCAGATGATAGATTTGATCACCACCTTTGAAGGAGAAAAGGATTTGGCCAAGTACTCATTGTCAATGTGAGTCAACTGTGGGCATTGTCTAAATTTTAGATACGGTTTCTTCTGATGGTTGATTAGATGAAAGGCAGTATTCTGACCTGATGCAATGGTTTTCAACTTGCAGCCACCGTCGTATTGTCCAGTACAAAACGGCTTATTACTCATTTTATCTCCCTGTGAGTATGGATTCTCTTCTTCCCTAGTCATATTTGGGGTCAAAAACAATCATGTTATTCCTTTTGTCTCCATCATTGCAATTGTAGATCCCGTGACAAGCTGTGTTTTTCTATTCAGGTTGCTTGTGCGTTGCTTATGGCCGGCGAAAATTTGGAAAACCATATTGATGTGAAGAATGTTCTTGTTGACATGGGAATCTACTTCCAAGTGCAGGTAGATTGCTGTTAAGTATTCATGAGAGCTATATGATAGGTAGTGTTGGGATGTTGATAACCATTCTTTTGTGTAGGATGATTATCTGGATTGTTTTGCTGATCCCGAGACGCTTGGCAAGGTTTCACTCGTGCTAACACTTGGTTTCTCAGGCTGATGTGAATGTATTCACTTGGTTCAGCATATTGGTTTTTTATAATGCAGATAGGAACAGATATAGAAGATTTCAAATGCTCGTGGTTGGTGGTTAAGGCATTAGAGCGCTGCAGCGAAGAACAAACTAAGATATTATATGTAAGAACCATATCATCTTGATCAAAAAGGTTTGTATCCTGTTTGGAACCTGAAACATGTTTTGTTCTGATTTACTAGGAGAACTATGGTAAACCCGACCCATCGAACGTTGCTAAAGTGAAGGATCTCTACAAAGAGCTGGATCTTGAGGTTTGTAGCGAACCTCAGAGATATGATGTTGTAATACACAACTAACATTTTTGCTAATTGGACATGGTTTGATCTGAACATGATAGGGAGTTTTCATGGAGTATGAGAGCAAAAGCTACGAGAAGCTGACTGGAGCGATTGAGGGACACCAAAGTAAAGCAATCCAAGCAGTGCTAAAATCCTTCTTGGCTAAGATCTACAAGAGGCAGAAGTAGTAGAGACAGACAAACATAAGTCTCAGCCCTCAAAAATTTCCTGTTATGTCTTTGATTCTTGGTTGGTGATTTGTGTAATTCTGTTAAGTGCTCTGATTTTCAGGGGGAATAATAAACCTGCCTCACTTTTATTCTTGTGTTACAATTGTATTTGTTTCATGACTATGATCTTCTTCTTTCATCAGTTATATGAATTTGAGATTCTTGTTGGTTGATGCCTGTGACTACATACATAATATTGACCAACAGAAGAAGATAACTCGATACATACATTGATTTTATAACACTGAGATTTAAGCAACTCTTCTTCTTCTCTAATGCCTACATTCCATTCCAAAGGCAAGAAAATAAAGCTTCAAGCGCAGGCCTCGACACGTCACCTTGTCGCTTAATTTAATACAACAACTAGAGTTTATTTATAAATAATGGCTGTGAAGGGTAAAAGCGTCTTATCCTCAACGACCACCATCATCATCCAGCTAGCAGCAATTGGTTTTTCACTCACACACTAGAAACAAGAAAAAGAAAGATGGGAGATTTAATGGCTCGGTCTCTCTCTTGATCTGACGACGACGATGATGGTGAAGCTTCGCAATCTTGTTCTTTTCTTCATGCTCCTCACCGTCGTTGCTCATATCCTTCTCTACACCGATCCCGCTGCCTCCTTCAAGACCCCCTTTTGTCAGTAGTTCTCTCTCTCTTTCTCAATTCTCCGATTTGAAATTTGCTTCTTATCATCTTCTTTGTTTCGTTCTGTAGCTAAACGCGATTTCCTCGAGGACGTAACCGCCTTGGTCCGTATCTTCTTCCCTCTATCTCTCTCTCTCTTTTGATCTTCCCTTCCATTGCGTCACATTGTGTGTTTCCTTTTCAGACTTTCAATTCCGATGAGAATCGTTTGAATCTTCTTCCTCGGGTACCTTTTCTTTTTCCAGTTACTTATTGATTCGCCTCACTCAGATCTTAGCTCGTTTCTTCACTTTCTTCTTCACATTCATCTTTAGGAATCTCCCGCTGTGCTCAGAGGAGGACTCGTCGGTGCTGTCTATTCCGATAAGAATTCACGGCGGCTAGGTAACTTCAATTCTCTCACTCGCCTCTCTCTGTGATGTCTTCCTTACTTGACTTGATTATTTTTTTTAACATTCTCAGACCAATTGTCTGCTCGAGTTCTTTCCGCCACCGACGATGATACTCACTCACATACTGACATTTCCATCAAACAAGTCACTCATGATGCAGCCTCAGACTCGCATATTAATAGGGTACGTGTTTTCCGGAGAATCAGATTGGATATTCCCTAAGTTGATTGGCTCCAGATTTGAATTTGATGCTTGGTAATAGTATATATTTGGATCCTTGTAGGAAAATATGCATGTTCAATTGACCCAACAAACCTCTGAAAAAGTTGATGAGCAACCAGAGCCTAATGCTTTTGGAGCTAAGAAAGATACTGGAAACGTGTTGATGCCTGATGCTCAAGTGAGGCATCTTAAAGATCAGCTTATTAGGGCAAAGGTTTATCTTTCCCTTCCATCTGCAAAGGCCAATGCTCATTTTGTGAGAGAGCTTCGACTCCGTATTAAAGAAGTTCAACGGGCACTTGCAGATGCCTCCAAGGATTCGGATCTGCCAAAGACGTAAGTGTTTCTCACCTCTTGAAATATATGTTTCTTCCTCTTTAACTGATATTTCTCTGCCATTTTTTTGAACCCCAGTGCTATAGAAAAGCTAAAAGCAATGGAGCAAACACTGGCCAAAGGCAAGCAGATCCAAGATGACTGTTCTACAGTGGTCAAGAAGCTACGTGCTATGCTCCACTCCGCAGATGAGCAGCTACGGGTCCATAAGAAGCAAACCATGTTTTTGACTCAATTGACTGCTAAGACCATTCCTAAAGGACTTCACTGCCTTCCTCTGCGCCTCACTACAGACTATTATGCTTTAAATTCATCTGAACAACAATTTCCAAATCAGGAGAAACTAGAAGATACTCAGCTGTATCACTATGCCCTTTTCTCTGATAATGTTTTGGCTACGTCAGTTGTTGTTAACTCTACCATAACCAATGCAAAGGTAAGAATTAACTTTCTTCTTTTGTTTGAACATGTAACTGTGTTTCTTTCTGTTAAACTTACGGTCTTAATGGTTTATTGGCAGCATCCCTTAAAGCATGTCTTCCACATCGTCACAGACAGACTCAATTATGCGGCAATGAGGATGTGGTTCCTGGACAATCCACCTGGCAAAGCCACCATCCAGGTTCAGAATGTTGAAGAATTTACATGGCTGAATTCAAGCTACAGTCCCGTTCTCAAACAGCTTAGTTCTAGATCGATGATAGATTATTACTTCAGAGCCCACCATACAAATTCAGACACCAACTTGAAGTTCCGGAATCCAAAATACTTATCGATCCTTAATCATCTTCGTTTTTACTTGCCTGAGATCTTTCCCAAGCTCAGCAAAGTGCTCTTCTTGGATGATGATATAGTTGTGCAGAAGGACCTTTCTGGTCTTTGGTCAGTTGATCTGAAAGGTAATGTTAACGGTGCTGTAGAGACGTGTGGGGAAAGCTTTCATCGCTTTGACCGTTATCTGAACTTCTCAAATCCACTCATTTCCAAGAACTTTGACCCTCGAGCTTGTGGTTGGGCGTATGGTATGAATGTCTTTGATCTGGATGAATGGAAGAGGCAAAACATCACAGAAGTTTATCATCGATGGCAGGATCTGGTATGCAGAAAATATATATATGCTAGGTCGCATCTGTTTTGATTTCAAGAATGTTTGCTAATCATATACACGAACGATTTTAAACTGCAGAATCAAGACCGAGAATTGTGGAAGCTAGGGACGTTGCCGCCTGGTCTAATCACATTTTGGAGACGAACATATCCGCTAGACCGGAAATGGCACATACTAGGGCTTGGATACAACCCGAGTGTGAACCAAAGGGATATTGAGAGGGCAGCCGTGATACACTATAATGGCAACCTCAAACCATGGCTAGAGATTGGGATTCCAAGATACAGAGGCTTCTGGTCAAAGCATGTAGACTATGAGCACGTTTATCTCAGAGAATGCAACATCAATCCTTAGAATTAGAGTCTGTTGTGAGGGCAATATTATACGTTTATAATCTGACGAGATGATCATTACATGAAATTGTATATGTCACGGTAAAAGGAGTTCCAATAGGCACGACCGATGTTATTATTGCAACATATATATCAACAAGAGGAATGACAACGAAACAATGAAACAACTACTTTTCGTATTCCTTTTTGTCGCTGTTTATGTAAAGCAAGTGACAATTGACATAGGTCTATAGGAGACTTTAGACTTTAATCAAATTTGCCAAAGAGCAATACAACATAAATAGTCAAGCCGATTATCGAACCAGAGTAGCATGAATATTAGCCCAGTGAAGACGAAAAGAGATTCGAATCGGAATTACGTGAATGTGATTTCGAATGACTCTGACAATACGTTTTGACTTGTGTAGTTTATTGTATATTCAGTTTAACTCTGTCACCCGCCGTGTTCAACCTTGCTGGTTCAGAGTTCCACAGGTAAGTTTTTCATAATTTTCTCACGCTGCAGTCCACTTGAGTAGTACTCTAACACAATGTTACAGGTTGGTATGGTTGCCATCAACGATGGGATTCTACTTCGTAATCACATCCACAGGATTCTCAAAGCATTTCCGTGAAAAGCCTTACTATCTTGACCTAGTTGATTTGTTAGGATATGAAATTCACTGATCCATAAAAAAAAACATAGGGGTACGTTTAGAAGAATACATAAAGTATAGGGACTGAAGCTGCAAATTTATGTTCTCAGTAGATGTTCGATCTTTGGACAGAATTGAAGAAAGGAGAAACCCTAGACTGAGTCTGGTTACTTGAAGGGGATCATGTGAATACGTCGACTGGTAAAGAAAGAAAGATTGCTGCTTTTTAGATTTAGATTCGAGAATGTATGGAAGATCTGGTCTTGACAGGTTTAAGAAGTCCCAAACTTCGGAACCCTTCTCTGTATCAGCAAATCCTCCTCCGGTGGTACAACAACATCTGTCTCCGGAGGCATTGTCGGGGCAAAAAACTCAGATTGGAGCTGGTCAATCAAACTGGCATCCCCCTGATTGGGCGATTGAGCCTCGTGCCGGTGTCTACTCTCTGGAAGTTGTGAAAGACGGCCAGATCCTTGATCGGATTCATCTAGATAGACGAAGGCATATCTTCGGGAGACAACATCAGACTTGTGATTTTGTCCTTGATCATCAGTCTGTTTCCCGCCAGCATGCCGCAGTTGTTCCTCACAAGAATGGCAGGTTTGTCATCGCTACTCAATTCTCTCATCACAGCTTTGGCCACTGTTGACATGAGTCTTTTTTATTTTTTGTAGCATCTTTGTGATTGACTTGGGATCAGCTCATGGTACGTTTGTTGCAAATGAGAGGTTGACTAAAGATACTCCTGTAGAGCTTGAAGTGGGTCAATCCTTACGATTTGCTGCCTCCACAAGAATCTACCTTCTGAGAAAGAACAGTGAGGCTCTCTTTTCTCGCCCTCCACCTCCAGCTGAGATTAAGCTTCCTCCACCTCCTGATGCTTCTGATGAGGAAGCTGTTGTTGCTTACAATACCTTGCTGAATCGATATGGTTTAAGCAATGGAGAATCTGGTGGTATGTTAGGGAAAAGGAAAGAGAAGACCGGATCAGAAGCGGGAGTGGCTAAGAGGATGAAGAAAGTGAGAGTGAGCTTCAGGGATCAACTAGGAGGAGAGCTGGCTGAGATTGTTGGCATGTCTGATGGAGCAGACGTGGAAACAGAGCCTGGTCCTATAAATGTCAAAGAAGGAAGCCTCGTTGGGAAATATGAATCACTGGTGCGAGTGACACTCATACCCAAAGGCAAAGTGAAGGAAGAGAAAGCCTTTACAGGAGGAACAAGAGGAGGTGTAACAGATCGACTCCAGGAAGCTATGAATATGTTGAAACGGGGTCCAAAAACAGGGATTTACGATGACCTTTACGGTGGTGACTCACTTGCCAAGGCTGTTGGTACGTCATGGGCTTCTGTGAGTCAACCAGCAGCTGAAACTGAATGTGGAGGGGTTGGTGAAGAAGATGATAACGACGATCTGTTTGGTGACTAACTGATTTTGAACACTGAGATTCCTTTAAGTAACTCTTCTTCTTCTCTAATGCCTACATTCCATTCCAAAGGCATTGGTATGTTGTTTCCTCTTTGTCTATCCAATGGCTGCAGCAAGAAAAGAGAGCAGCTCTAAGCCCAGGCCCATTGTCTTGTGTTATAAGTAAGAACCCTGAAATTTGATATGAGCTTGAGCCTGGTCAGTGGTCATTCTAGTTGTGGGTCTTAACAGGAGATGCATTACATAGATAGTCATTACAAATAGTGTGGAGAGTAGAGAGTAGGGCCAATGCAAATGGAGTGCATTTGATTAGACCACTACTGACTTACAGATTCTCTCCTCAAGGCAGACCAATTCCATCAGAAGAGGACATTTGTACTCAAATACCTCTCCTCTCATTCTTTTTCACTTTTGCCTTTTTGCATTATTAAAACAGCACACTAATGATGTGGGTTGACTTCCCTCTCCCCCACAAAAACAGAGATTCCATGGGGGGAAATGGACAACAAGTAAAACACTTGTAAAAATGGTAATCTGCCTCTGATGCTTTAAGATATGATTTGGGGATCAATGCATCTTTGCTTTGGGATTTGCTTTGTGACAGTTAGTATAAAGAAGAGAGAAGCTGAATGTGCTGCAACCAAATTAAAACTCTCTTTTGAGTTAAGCCTATATCCAACTCCTACTCTTCCTAGTGTGGTCCATTGTATTTATCATAAGAGTAAACTCGCTTGTAATAAATTATAGTAGGGAAAGGTGGAAGACCCACTTTTGTTTCTCACTTTCTTTCTGTTTGGTGAGAAGTTGTTTTCCTTATGCAAAAGATGGAATGCATGAAGGACACTTGTGTCTGGCTTTTTATTTATTTTGGTTGTGGATACTTTCATGATATACTTTACGACCTCAACCCTTTAATACCACACAATCTACCTCCATTCATCTTTTCTCTTCTCTTAATTTTCACCTTATCTCCCAACGAGACCATAGAGGAGTTACTGACTCCAACTTATAGCTACTAGCTATGCTGCGTAACTCTCTTAAACACTACCTTGGCACCTATGACAAATATGTTAGTGAGCCAACTTTTCTGGCTTTGATTTTCAAACCAAACAAGTATGAAGGAAATACATATCAGACACCATTTGGAGACTTGAGTCCATGCGGGGAGCAACAAGTGACGAGGCCGGGACCCTTGTTGCCATTCAACTCTCTCTCTCTCTTGGGATTTAATTTCACTAACACTTTATGTCAATTTGATCATTACCACTTTCACATCTCTCTCTCTTCTCCTTCTTCTTCTTCTTCTTCTTCCTCCCTCATATCAACCTTTGAGCACACCAGTTTTCATGGTAAAATCAATCATCCTTTTGCTTTATCTTTTTCGTTTTTTTTTCTCTCTCTTTTGGTTTTCAGAATTGTATCATAAACAGACTACATGTGAGTTTGTATCATTTAGGAATACATATAATAAAATTTCAGCTTCATCAATATGTAATTATCTTCCTGTGTCTTTCCCACTTTTACCTAAAGATTTGATCACTTTCTCATCATATGTATATATATATTCCTCTTGAACGCAGAGAAGTCTAGGATGAAGTTCATGAAAATCGGAACAAAGCCTGACACTTTCTACACTCAAGAGGCTTCAAGGTTGTTCCTTGATCTCTTTGCCTCTAAATTTCCCAAATTCCATTTCTCTGACAAAATTTTTACACTGCAGGATTTTGATAACAGACACACCTAACGATCTTGTTATTAGAATCAACAACACCACTTATCATCTCCACAGGGTATATATCTCGATTGACTCTCTTATCATAGCAGCACACACATATATGTATGTTAATAGTGGTTTCCATCTTTGTCTGCAGTCTTGTCTTGTTCCAAAATGTGGGCTGTTGCGAAGGCTTTGCACTGATTTAGAGGAGTCTGATACTGTTACCATAGAGCTGAATGACATACCTGGTGGAGCCGATGCTTTTGAGTTGTGTGCTAAGTTCTGCTATGATATCACAATCAACCTCAGTGCTCATAACCTTGTGAATGCTCTCTGTGCCTCCAAGTTTCTTCGGATGTCTGATTCCGTTGACAAGGGAAATCTGTTACCAAAGCTTGAAGCTTTTTTCCACTCCTGCATTCTCCAAGGCTGGAAGGACTCCATTGTCACTTTGCAGTCCACTACCAAATTGCCAGAATGGTGTGAAAATCTTGGAATCGTCAGAAAGTGTATAGATTCAATTGTGGAGAAGATCCTCACTCCAACTTCAGAGGTCTCCTGGTCTCATACATACACCAGACCAGGCTACGCGAAGAGACAGCATCACTCTGTTCCAAGAGACTGGTGGACGGAAGACATATCAGACCTCGACTTGGACTTATTCCGCTGTGTCATCACAGCAGCCAGGTCAACCTTCACGTTGCCACCTCAGCTCATTGGTGAAGCTTTGCATGTCTACACTTGCCGTTGGTTACCATACTTCAAATCAAACAGCCATTCAGGTTTCTCAGTTAAAGAAAACGAAGCAGCACTGGAAAGGCATCGGCGTCTTGTTAACACAGTTGTGAATATGATTCCTGCAGATAAAGGGTCGGTTTCTGAGGGTTTTCTGCTGAGACTTGTTAGCATAGCGAGTTATGTGAGAGCATCTCTCACAACAAAGACTGAGTTGATTAGAAAATCTAGTCTGCAACTCGAGGAGGCAACTCTTGAAGACCTCTTGTTGCCTTCACACTCATCCTCTCATCTCCATCGCTACGATACCGACTTGGTTGCTACAGTTCTTGAGAGTTTTTTAATGCTCTGGAGAAGACAGTCTTCTGCGCATCTTTCTAGTAACAACACTCAATTGCTGCATTCAATCAGGAAGGTGGCAAAGCTTATTGACTCCTATCTTCAGGCAGTCGCACAAGATGTCCATATGCCAGTTTCCAAATTTGTGTCTCTTTCTGAGGCAGTGCCCGACATTGCACGCCAGAGCCATGACAGACTTTACAAAGCGATCAACATATTTCTCAAGGTATCAGATGCTCTGGCCTGCTCAAGGGCAACTAGCTATGGTTGAGAGTCTCACCAACCTACTTTCAGAAATCATACATTTTGCATACAGTACTTGAAACTGATAAAACATTTGTAACATGGCAGGTGCATCCCGAGATAAGCAAAGAAGAGAAAAAACGACTATGCAGAAGTCTTGACTGCCAGAAATTGTCTGCACAAGTACGTGCACACGCTGTGAAAAATGAGAGGATGCCATTAAGAACGGTCGTCCAAGCACTCTTCTTCGACCAAGAGAGCGGTTCCAAGGGAGCATCAAGTCGATCAGAGAGCCAAGAACTCTTCACAAGAGGTAAAGAGACACCCACTGATGAACATAGCATGATGCACAAGCTTCACCTAGGTCCAGCTTCTACAGGGAAAGCTAAGAACGTGCTTGAAGAGGGATGCAAAAGAGGAGAAGAGAAAACCAGATCCAGTACAGATCCTAAGAAGATAGTGTGGAAAGGAACAGGGTCAGAACATAAGCATCATATAAGTAGAGACAGGTAGTGGGGACTATACGTCTTAGGCCACAGAGATTCAGTTTCTTGTTTGCACTCGCCAGATTTCTGGTTCTTTTATTTTTCTTTCTAAAAAGAATTGATGATGATTGTAGATGGTTAATGTAAACCCAGTGGCACGATCTGTATTAATACAATGCAGAGCTCAAGCTCCTGCTCAACCACTCTCTCTTATGTGCTTAAGAAAACGGTTCAGCAACAAGCATGAGCCATGGGATAATATGTAGTAATGTGCTTATTAGGATAAATAGGTTCAAGGATCACATACTTTGTTTCAACCTTTTTTTTCCTAGAAATCAAGCATTGTTCCCTTGTTGACAATTACTGTTATTTAGATAAGGACATAAGATTGCCTTGATAGTTTCATTGTATACATAATAAGATTATTACTTGCTTACAAGATTTTCGCCTCACGCTCGTTCTCAGGGTGATTAACCCTTAACGTTCGTTTCAAAATCAGGCTGGTTTGTGACTGAGCGCACCCAGGCCCACTTGTGGTCACGCGTGTTTACTTGGTTCTTAGTCTGTGCCACCTCCTCTAAGGGGATATAAGCATAGTTCCCATTGATCGGGCCAGGGACGAACCCTGTGTAACCAGCCATGACTCCATGGATAGCCGAGTGGGCCAAGAGTGTACAATACAAGTTATCCGTAGCATTTGCAGGTACAGCTCTTATCATGTAAGTCGGATCGATATACTTGACAGTGAAGAGCTCGTCTGGATGCTCTCGCTCCCACCAGGCCTTGAGCACGGACTTAAACCAGACTCCCACATCCAAGAAAACTGCGTTGCCAGATTCATCCCTCTCTTGTTTCTGTGATTCATTTCTTGGGATCATCTCTTGACCTGCCCCTTCAGCCACAACAAGAACAGCATGCCCACGTTCTTTTAGTCTCTTCTCCAAAAACTCAAAGAGCCCACCTTTGCCTTCAAGGTAGAAGTCCATCTCAGGGATCAAACAACAGTCCACATCACGGCTGCTAAGAGTGGCATGTAGAGCAATGTGACCAGTACTTCTGCCCATAAGCTTCACAAGTCCAATGCCATTGACTGCACTCTCGGCCTCCACGTGAGCAGCAGATATAGCCTCCTGAGCCATCTCTACAGCCGTTTGAAAGCCAAATGATCTATCAATGATGCCGACATCGTTGTCTACGGTTTTGGGAATAACCGTGATTCCCACCTCCAGTTTCCTGAGGCTGATTTCCTTGAAGATCTCAACAGCCCCACGCATTGTGCCGTCTCCTCCTATTATATACACCTGACGAGGGCAAAAGAGGAAACATCAACTTTGAACTTCCCTATGATAATGTTACAGAACAAGTAAAAATGAATCAGGGAAGAGACCTGGTTATAACCGTTGAGATGAATGGCATCGACGATCTTTTGGAGATGGAAGCCACCTCGAGAAGTGGCGAGGACAGTGCCACCCTTCTTGTGCCAATCATGAACCGCCTTGGGATCTAACTTGACGGCTTTCATGGAATAAAAGCCTCTGTAACCAGCTGGTATCCCATATATCTCTCTCACACCGTACAGCTCCCAAAGACCCACCACGAGTTCTCTTATGACTGTGTTCATGCCAGGGCACAGCCCACCGCACGTAACGATCGCCGCCTTGACAGCTGATGGCTCGTACATGATCTCACGGCGAGGCCCAGCCCTGTGGTAGGCCACGCGTGATTGGGAGTGGGCGGAGTGGTCGTAGGCGACCTGGGCGAGGATGACGTCAGAAGGAGTGATGTAGAAGCCATTGGAGGGGTGGAAGTAGGGATTATCTTCCAGTGGATTACGTCGGTGACGGAGGCCGGAGAGAGATGGGAGCTTCCTGATGCTAGTTTCGGCGGCCATTCTTCGGTGATGAGTGACAACATCGGCAAATTTAGTTAGGGTAAAAGAATCGGAGGAGGCGGCGGAGACGTGGCAAACGCAGTCGCGCAGGCCTCGACACGTCACCTAGTCGCTTTATTTAATACAACTAGAGTTTGTTTTATTTAATACAGCTATGAGTTTTTTACCCGCGCAAGGGAAAGATAATTTCACCAAAAGAAACATAAATTACAGAGATTAAACATACACTTTAACAAGTTTAATATATGCCGAAATTATTATAAACGATCAAACATAACGTGTTTAGTACAAACGATTTATCTCTTACTATATAACTCAAAATAATACCAAAATCATCAAACATTTTGATAGCACTATACAGAAACACTCAATCACAAAACCAACATTTTTCAAAAACAAGCAAAGTTCATCAACGATCTTTTGCTCATGAGCAGATCTGAGGGCGCTTTTTAGGCGATAATTCGTATCATTATCTCCACCTCCGGTTGGCCTCACGCCGTCGGTGAGAACTCTCACCTCCTCCGTTTCTCTCCGATTCAAAGTGCCTACTTTTTCTGTTCTGCAGCGGCAGCGTTTGCTGCGGCGTTGCTTGCCTGTCCCGGAGTCATCTTCATATCTCTCTCTCTCCATGGCGAAGAAGAAATCTGTGAAGAAGTCTCCGTCCTCAATTTCAAAAGGGAAGAAGTCGAATTCAAAGCTGGCTCTTCGTTCTGTCTCTAGATCTACTATTCCCATGGCTTCGGATCTTTCGACCAAGCTAAGTACTTCGCCAAATTTAGTTGAGAATTCAGGCATTGTCCTGCCATCTCCTTATTCGATGAACGCCATCGACAACCAATTGACTGTCCCCTCTATAGTCTTGGTTGCTGACTCAGATCTGATTGTTGATACCACTGTTGTCGACTCAGAGCTTATTATTGTTTCGCCGGAAGATGTTGACGCCACTGTGAAAGTTGTAATTCCAACTGAGCCAGTCGCGACCATTGACGAGGCAAACCAGAAAGATGATGAACCGATTAAAATCAATCATTCCATTCCTGTGAATGTTGCGTCTTTGCCGAACACAGAGACCAGAAAGACTGAAACTAAGGATGGATCTGACTTATGGGTTAATCTCGTAAAAGGATCCTCCAAACCGTTACAGAAACAAGGTACAACTTTCACGCTTGATTCTGGTGAAGCCTGCATCAATATTCCAAACTATATCATTGAGCGAAACAAAAAAGCGTGGGATTGCTTTGTTCTGGGTCAGTTCTATTCTGATCCCCCAGCTCAGGGCACAATCCACAATATTGTGAATGGTATTTGGAGCAAGAATTTTAGAGATATTGTTGTGTCAAAGATGGCAGGAAATGCGTTTCTCTTTCGCATTCCAAACTCCTCAACTCGAAGTCGAGTTTTGAATCAGCGCCTTTGGCAGATAGATGGCCAAACTATGTTCGTTGCAAAATGGGATCCAGGAGTTGTACCTGCAAAACCAGAATTGACGTCAGCTCCGATCTGGCTTGAACTAAGAAATGTTCCGCTTCAAGTTTTTCATGAAGAAGGGCTTCAGCGCATAGCGGGTCTTGTAGGGGATCCTAAATTCTTGCACCCGGCTACTGCTAATAAAACTAATCTTGAAGTGGCCAGAGTTTTCACTCTCATTGACCCTCGTAAGCCGCTTCCTGAAGCGGTGAATGTCCAATTCGATTCGGGTGCGGTGCAGAGGATCTTAGTTTCAAGTCCATGGATGCCGCCTGTTTGTGGGTTCTGCAAAGCAATTGGGCATAGCTTGAGGCACTGCAAAACAGCCCCTATTACTTGCCAAGAGTGTCTTTCCTCTTCTCACTCTTCGCTTCAATGTCCAAAGCAGAAAACTAATGGCCCGAAAAAGAAAAGAAGTTCTAGCAGAAGACGGTCTAGATCGCCGAAAAAGGCCTCTGTTCCGAAGCAAGATGCTGCTCCAGTCCTTGTTCAAGATACCTCTGCTTCCACTAAAGGTAAAGAGGTCTCTGGCAAGATTTGGGCTGTTAAGAATAATGGTTCATCTCAGCCGTCTACAAAGGACGTGAGTACTTCAGGGTCACTTTTGGCTCAGTCTTCTGGGCTGAATCTTGGTCTTGGAAAGCTTCAGGTAGGTGAACCTAGTATTATCAATCTGGATGGTAACATTTCAAATTCTGGTAATAAGGTTTCGGGTCAGCGGTCTGATTCTAATTCAGAAGTGGATGAAGATTCTTCTGATGTCGTTTCATCTGATCCGGAAGAAGAGGTTTTTATAAAGGTGTTGTCAAAGAGACAACGTAGAAGCATTCGAGGCAAGAGCCTCAAAACCCCAGCTTAAGTATGTGTACTAAGCTCTTTTGTTGGAATGTCCGCGGTTTTAATATTTTTTCTCACCGACGCGGTTTTAAAAATTGGTTCCAAGTAAATAAACCACTTTTTGGCGGTATTATAGAGACTCATGTTAAACAGCCAAAGGAGAAGAAGTTCATCAACGATCTTTTGCCGGGCTGGTCTTTTGCTGAGAATTATCAATTCTCTGTTTTGGGAAAAATTTGGGTTGTTTGGGATCCGAGTGTGCAGGTGGTTGTTATTGCGATATCACTTCAAATGATTACTTGTGAAGTCTTGCTCCCTGGCTCTACGGCCTGGATGGTTGTTTCTATTGTTTATGCATCAAATGATGAAGGTCTTAGAAAAGATCTCTGGGAAGAAATGGCACAGCTTGCTATTTCGTCTACTGTTATTGGATTGCCTTGGATTGTTCTTGGGGACTTCAACCAAATCTTAAATACTTGGGATCATTCAAATGAAGCTAGTCAGAAAGTTGATAGAAGAATCCGTGATTTCAGAAATTGTTTACTTGACTCTGAGCTGCAGGATCTACTCTACAAAGGAAGCACTTTCACTTGGTGGAACAAAAGTGATTCTAGACCTGTGGCGAAAAAGATTGACAGGATCTTAGTCAATGACAATTGGCTTTCTCTTTTTCCTTCAGCTTATGCTTTGTTTGGAGAGCCAGATTTCTCGGACCACGCTGCTTGTGGTGTTGTTATGGATGGTTTGGGCCAGAAGGATAGAAGACCTTTCAGATTCTTCAATCTTCTTTTGCAGAACCCTGGTTTAATCCCTTTAATTGCTGAGTATTGGTTTTCTCTCAGTGTTACTGGTTCTGCAATGTTCCGGGTTTCCAAGAAGTTGAAACTCCTAAAGCCGCACATTAAAACGTTCAGTAGGGATAATTACTCAGATTTAGAGAAGAGAGTTCTTGAAGCTCACGAGATTGTGCTTCTCTGCCAGAGGAATACTCTAAATTCCCCCTCAGTTCTTCACGCTTCTCTTGAGTTGGAAGCCACTAGGAAATGGCTCATTCTGGTTCGCGCTGAGGAAAGTTTCTTTTGTCAAAAATCGAGAATAACTTGGCTCTTGGAGGGTGATAGTAACTCTGCTTACTTTCATAAAATGGCTGACATGAGAAATCTCTTAACACTATTCACTTTCTGTTTGATGATAGTGGGGAAAGAATTGAGTCCCAACAAGCCATTAAAGACATTGTTGTGACTTCTTTGAGTCTTTACTTAATGATAACCAAGGTGAGCAGTCTTTGGAGCAGAGTGATATGAACTTATTACTTTCTTATCGCTGCTCTCCGGACCAGATTAGAGATTTGGATGCCTCATTCTCAGATTTGGAAATTCAAGAGGCTTTCTTCTCTTTGCCAAGGAATAAAACCTGCGGGCCTGATGGCTACTCTTCCGAATTTTTCAAAGGTGCTTGGTCTATTGTGGGTCCTGAAGTTATTGATGCTGTTCAGGAATTCTTCAGATCAGGTCAACTACTGAAACAATGGAATGCAACTTCACTGGTCCTTATTCCAAAAATCCCTAATGCTTCTCGTATGACTGACTTCGGGCCTATATCATGTCTTAATATCTTGTACAAAGTTATTGCAAGGCTATTGACATCGAGACTTAAAATCTTATTGTATCAAGTCATCTCTCCTTCTCAGTCTGCTTTTTTGCCAGGTCGTCTTCTTGCTGAAAACGTTCTGCTTGCAACTGAAATTGTGCATGGGTATAATTGGAGAAGCATAGAGCCTCGTGGTATGCTTAAGGTTGATCTTAGGAAAGCGTTTGACAGTGTAAGATGGGACTTTATCATCTCTGCCCTTCGCGCTCTTCTAGTTCCTGAAAAATTCATAAACTGGATTCACCAATGCATCTCTACTCCTACGTTCTCTATATCTGTTAATGGAGCTTCTGGGGGTTTCTTTAAAAGCAGTAAGGGTTTGAGACAAGGTGACCCTTTATCTCCTTATCTTTTTGTTCTCGCAATGGAGGTTTTCTCCTGCCTTCTGAAGTCCACATTTGATGCTGGTTTTGTTCACTATCATCCTAAAACCTCTGAGCTTCAAATATCACATTTAATGTTTGCTGACGACGTCATGGTTTTTTTTGATGGTGGAAGTTCTTCCCTTCATGGTATTTCAGAAGCTCTTGATGACTTTGCTTCTTGGTCAGGGCTTACAGTGAACAAAGATAAGACGCACCTTTATTTGGCCGCCACTGATCAATCTGAAGCTTTGGCCATCTCTCGTTACGGTTTTCCTACAAGCTCTCTTCCTATCAGGTACCTAGGGCTGCCTCTTATGTGTAGGAAACTCAAGATTTTGGAATACGAGCCGCTCATGGAGAAGTTGATTAAGAGATTCAGGTCTTGGGCAGTAAAGAGCCTTTCTTTCGCCGGTCGGGTCCAATTAATTGCTTAAGTCATCACGGGTTTGGTTAATTTCTGGATGTCTACCTTCTTGCTGCCATTGGGATGTATTAAAAGAATTGAATCGATGTGCTCGAGATTTTTGTGGTCTGGCAACATTGATGTAGGTAAAGGTGTTAAGATTGCCTGGTCGGGTGTGTGCTTATCAAAAAAAGAAGGAGGTGTTGGACTGCGCAGATTTTCTATGTGGAATAGAACTTTATGCCTCCGTTTTATGTGGCTGTTATTTGCTAATAATGGGAGTCTTTGGGCCTCTTGGCATAAGTCCCAGCACATCAAAAACAAGTCTTTTTGGGAATTAGAGGAGAATACCAGGGACTCTTGGACATGGAGGGCGCTTCTCCGTCTGCGGCCTTTGGGAGAAAAATTCTTATTGACTCACGTTCGCAACGGACATAAGGCCTCTTTCTGGTATGATAACTGGACTCCTTTCGGTCCCTTAATCAAATTTTTGGGTCTTGACGGTCCTAGATCTCTTCGCATCCCTATTTCTGCAAAGGTCAATGAAGCATGTTGCAGATCAGGTTGGCTGCTCCCTTCGCCAAGATCTGAAAATGCTTTACTGCTTCACACGCATTTAACTACTCTTACCTTGCCAAGCCTTTTGACTTGAGGATGCTGATTGTAGAGGTTTCTCTTCTTCTAAAACTTGGGAGGTCCTTCGACCTAGGGAGAGTGAAAAACGATGGGCTAGCTCTGTCTGGTTCAAAGGAGCTGTCCCAAAACACGCCTTCAATATGTGGGTAACCACGTTAAACAGACTCCCAACCCGACAAAGATTGGCTTCTTGGGGAGTCATTTCTTCTGCCGATTGTTGTCTCTGTTCCTCATTGCCTGAAACCCGTGACCACCTTCTGCTGGTGTGCGACTACTCATCTCAAATTTGGTCTCTGATATTCGCGAGGTTAACTCCCTCTCATCGCCTCATATGTACTTGGGATGAGCTTCTCTCTTGGACTAGACTTTCCACCAACCAAGCTCCGTCTTTGCTCCGTAAAGTTGCTGCTCAAGCTGTTGTGTACCACATTTGGCGTCAAAGAAACAATGTGTTACATAATGATCACAGGATCCATCCTTCTGCTCTCTTTAAGATGATTGATCGAGAAATCCGCAACACCATCACGGGAAGACGCTCTCGGAAGCGTTGGAGACCACTCATGCTTCTTTGGATCAGATAATTTCTATCATATTTTTCAAATATTGTAACCTTGTTTTTATTTCTTTTTGCCAAGGTTACTCTAGATTAGGTATTGCTTTTGTAATACTTCCACTTCATTTTTAATGATATTTACAAGTTTAGCAAAAAAAAAAACCCCAACATTTTCTTAACATTTAGATATTCTACGAAATGATTCCATATAAAATTGTATGGGTTTCTTAAATTTGTCTTTCACCTCAAGCATAGACCTTGTTTCTTCTAGCATGTTCTCCAGTTGTTCAACATTGGTTAACAGGGTTACAATCTCGTGGTGAGGTGAACTTGCGTCGCTGACTTGTTCATGATGTTGTGGCATTGGTTCATTCCCGACCTCTTGGAATTACTGAACCTCTGCAAATGGAATTTTATAAAGAGTCACATTAAACATCATAATCATTGTTCATATGATGTTATTAGTTGATTCCAACATGATAATGCAGGCTTATAACAAGAAATAAGTATGTAACATCTGAAAAAATAATGCAACTTTGGATACAATCCGCAACAAAAATAATAATCAGAATATCTACCTTTTTCAAGAGCATCTTGCAAGGCCAAGAAACCGTCGATGGCTTCTGTTAATGAATCCAGTTCCTCGGAGTAACGATTCGTCGTGTTTATCGACTCTCCTCCTTCTCCTCTGATTATCATTTCTCTAAATCCATACCAGCTGAAAAACCAATCCCTGCCACAAACCTAGAATTATAACCACTACTCCCTAGTATATCAAATCATAGAAATCAATCTCTCGTAGATCAGTGATCACATCTCCAAATTGGAACAAATTTTCACAACCAAATTCTTCGGATAATCAAAAACTTAACATGTTCACTATTCGCGAAGATTTTTTTTTTTTTTTTAATAAGATTTATCCTTTAAATCCCACTATTAACAAAAAATCTCATTTTTTCTTTATTTTTGAGATTTTCTTTAAGGACCTCATACCTTTAGAGAACCATGAGAGATATAAGATATTGTTAGAGTTGGACTTAGAATCCGTCCGTGTATATTACTGGTTTGGATTCGGATTTGGTTTTGCTTTTTTGATTAGTTTCTGTTATTTTCTTGGATCCGAACATTAGCCTAAGAGTAGGGAGTTCCTTCCCATAAAAGCCGATAAATTGGGACCCATCGCTAAAGCCACGTGACCACGATTCCTCCGCCAGCTCGCATTGTCTCTCCTTGTGGACCTTTCTCCAAAAGTCGTCCGTGTTTTTTTTCTCTTTTTTTTTTCTTTTCTAATTCTGTGCAACTGTGCATTAAGCTTTCAGAAAAAAAGAATGACACTTTTTGTCAACGATCGTAGCCACAATTTGCATTCACTGTTTGTTCACTTTCATATCTAACATTTCTTTAATTTCTCTTTTAGTTTTTCACTGCAGTAATTATTTAGTTTTTTCATCTGAATATAAATATAAATATACATATATAAAAATAAGAAAATAATATATATCATAGCCGTCTTTGCTTCATAATTACGTCAACAACCCATTTTTTTGGCGGTGTCTGTTTTCTTACCTAATCATATTTAAATACCAAACTGACACTATAAACAATTGTAGTTTAGATGTAAACCTTTAAACCAATCCGTTGGTCATAGCTTGTGAGACATAACTCCACAAAGGTATTGTTAGTTGCAAATATAAGGAAAACGAATTAAACTTAAAACTTACAGTTGTAATTTAGGTGAACACATAATTGCTAAATAAACTCTAAAAGGAATGTATTCAATCAAACATTTTAGGTGATTTGTATTTAAATAACAAATTTTATGTTATTCAATTATGGATTTTTGAAAATCTCATTAGATTAGATTCTAAAATCTATTTAAAAATCATTAAAAACATTTTAAGAATTAAATTTTTAATGACTATAAGAGACTTAAGTGAATTTTAGTGGATTTCCTTAGTTAAAAATACAGAATTTGAAATTTCATGAGTTTAGATAGAATTTTAGAAAATTTTACAATAAATCATAACAACTTCTTAAAATTTATCCAAATTCTTGAAAATTGTATAAAAATTCAAAATAACTCAAATCATTTAAAATATAAGATTGAATACGATCTCCTAAAACTCTTTTATGTAATAAATTTTACAATCATTTGGTATATGTGTACATTACAACGGCACATGCAATAAAGTAAAGAATTTGACCTAATTTTCTCTCTTTGCTTAAATATTCTCCTCCACCACTTTTTGTCAGAAGTCACACTTGAAAGATAGAAAGAGAGAGGAGAGGTTAGAACCGGGAAGAGTGAAAGGAAAGTCACGTCGGTCCGTTTTATAAGAAAAGAAAGAGATAGTAAGGACTAAAGAGTGTAGCCTAAGGGAAGTTAAAACAGAGTGTTATTGTCGTTGCGGTTAAGCTCTCTCCTCGATAAAGTTTTTTTTTTCTTTTACAAAATTCCATTTCTACCCTTTCCTTTTTTCCAAGTCTCTCTCTCTGTCCAAACACATCATCAAACCACATTTGTCTGTCTGCCTGCAACTTCACTGTCTCTCTCTCTCTCTTTCTCTCTTCTTCGATTCTAGATTACTTCTTCTTCTTCTTCCAATGGAATCTACGCCGCCACCGGATGATTGTTCCGTTAAGGTTGCTGTTCACATCAGACCACTCATCGGCGACGAAAGGATTCAAGGTTGTCAAGATTGTGTCACTGTCGTTACCGGTAAACCACAGGTACAGTTGTTTTTTCTTCTTCTTCTTCCAGTTTCGTTAAATGTTAAAGCTCTCTTCTTTTGTTCTGTCTGATTAATCTGAACTTGTAGAAGAATAATCTTTTTTAGGTGAAATATATTTCAACTGATTAGCTTTTTTTTTTTTTTAAGCGGAATTGTCTCTCCCT
>Ga0041059_1000820_pt1 | contig 24410 bp, 21 predicted proteins | sample AraColnosormetaG_FD_56232 | JGI IMG/M metagenome (GOLD analysis project Ga0041059, IMG submission 56232) | Arabidopsis roots microbial communities from North Carolina, USA - Col MF nosort | ecosystem: Host-associated > Plants > Roots > Unclassified | place: USA: North Carolina | collected... | reverse complement strand
TTCTTCTTCTTCTTCTTCTTCTTCTTCTTCTTCTTCTTCTTCTCCACTAGTCCCCACATACATTGCCTTTTCTTCTTTCTTCTCTTTCACCATTTCAAGATTGTGTTATAGTCCGCTCAATGCAGTAGAGTGCAGAGGTCTGAGCGCTCCATCTGCATAAGTTCTTCTTCCTCTATTGCTGAGTTCTTCAGTGCCCACAATTTTCTTACTTCGCTAGCTTACCTCTCTACTCCCAGGTTCTCTTTCTCTCTTCTTCTTCTTTTTGGTTTTTGTATTTTTCCTTTTAACTTTCTGTAATTGTCTGTCTCTCATTGTTGGGAATTATACTTAAAAATCGCCATTTTCTCCGGCTAGGTGGGTAGGAAACTTTCAAGACTTTAGATACAGGCTAGTGACGTGGTATATTAGTTCCAATTCGCTGGCTACACGTTGTTTGTTCAACAACTCCGATAAAAATCAGACACTCAAAACTCATCTTTATTTACTTAGTGACATTGTCCACATGATGGACAGACCTCTGCTTCTTTCTCTAGTGACAATATCTTTTGGCAAAAGGAGTCTGCTTTTCTTTGCTCATCAAAGTTTTGTGTTAAAGTTTGGCTCTTTAGCTTTATTCCTTTTGCTTTTTTTTTTGTGCTGGATGCTTCAATCTCTTATCTTAGCCTCTTGGATTGTTTAATCTCCCAATGATAAAGATAAAGATAGGCAATGGCATACTTTTTCTTGAAGATCTAACTAGTATCTTTATTTGTTTTTTCTTCCCATCTGTAGTTTTTTATATAACTGATATGCTTTTTTCTTTCACAACCGAATATTAGTTATCAACTTTCAATGTTGTGATCCAATAAATGAAGCTTGCTTGGCCAGTTCCTTAGAGATACCTGATTAGCTTAGCTTTCCTTGCTGCTGCATACTGGCTTGTGTAGTGGAAGTCATTGCTTATCATCTTCTGCTTTTCTTTTGGAGCAGGGTCAAGAAGTCAAGCTGATGATGCAGTTCCATTTCCAGTTTTATGTTGGTCCAGTATTTACCTTGAGACCGTCAAAGGGGTTCTTGTCTACTTGTCTTGTCTCTTTCTTGTTTGTCACAACTACTTTCTGCTCTTATGCTATTGCCGACCTGAACTCGGATAGGCAAGCTCTTCTTGCATTTGCTGCTTCTGTTCCTCATCTCAGACGACTCAACTGGAATTCCACTAACCATATCTGCAAATCATGGGTTGGCGTCACCTGCACTTCTGATGGTACTAGTGTTCACGCTCTTCGCCTTCCAGGAATTGGGCTCTTGGGACCAATCCCTCCAAACACACTTGGTAAACTAGAATCACTCAGGATTCTCAGTTTGAGATCAAACCTCCTCAGTGGTAACCTTCCTCCTGACATTCACTCTCTCCCTTCACTAGATTACATCTATCTCCAACATAACAACTTCTCTGGTGAGGTTCCTTCCTTTGTGTCCCGACAGCTCAATATCTTAGATCTCTCATTTAACTCTTTCACCGGGAAGATACCAGCAACGTTCCAAAATCTGAAGCAATTGACAGGGTTGAGCCTCCAAAATAACAAACTTTCTGGACCAGTACCTAATCTTGATACAGTAAGTCTGAGACGTTTAAACTTGAGCAACAATCATCTTAATGGTTCAATACCCTCTGCACTTGGTGGCTTTCCCAGTTCATCTTTTTCCGGAAACACATTGTTATGTGGACTTCCTCTGCAACCCTGTGCCACCTCCTCTCCCCCTCCTTCGCTAACCCCACACATTTCCACGCCTCCATTGCCGCCATTTCCTCACAAAGAAGGTTCAAAAAGGAAACTACATGTAAGCACTATCATTCCTATTGCAGCTGGAGGGGCTGCTCTGCTGTTGTTGATCACCGTAATTATATTATGCTGCTGTATCAAGAAAAAGGACAAGAGGGAAGACAGCATCGTAAAAGTAAAGACTTTGACTGAGAAAGCAAAGCAAGAATTTGGAAGTGGGGTGCAAGAACCTGAGAAGAATAAGCTGGTATTCTTTAATGGATGCTCCTATAACTTTGATCTAGAGGATTTGTTGAGGGCATCAGCAGAAGTACTAGGAAAAGGTAGCTATGGGACAGCATACAAGGCTGTGTTAGAGGAATCCACAACTGTTGTGGTAAAAAGGTTGAAAGAAGTCGCAGCTGGAAAGAGGGAGTTTGAACAGCAGATGGAGATTATCAGCCGGGTCGGGAACCATCCTAGTGTGGTTCCCCTCCGTGCATATTACTACTCCAAGGATGAGAAGCTCATGGTTTGTGATTATTACCCTGCTGGTAACTTATCATCACTACTCCACGGTTAGTTTTCTTCCTACCTTCGTTTAATGGTTTATATTTACCTCGTTGGTGTACTTAAGAATATCTTGATTTCGATGCCATGACAGGTAACCGGGGAAGTGAGAAAACGCCTCTTGACTGGGACTCCAGAGTAAAAATCACACTATCAGCGGCAAAAGGTATAGCTCATCTCCATGCAGCTGGAGGTCCAAAGTTCAGTCATGGAAACATAAAGTCCTCAAATGTGATTATGAAGCAGGAGAGCGATGCGTGCATTTCTGATTTTGGACTGACCCCTCTGATGGCTGTGCCGATTGCTCCAATGAGAGGTGCAGGCTACCGCGCACCAGAAGTAATGGAAACAAGGAAACACACACATAAATCCGATGTTTACAGTTTCGGTGTACTTATACTAGAGATGTTAACTGGGAAGTCTCCAGTGCAATCACCAAGCCGGGATGACATGGTTGATCTCCCGAGGTGGGTACAGTCAGTGGTGAGAGAGGAATGGACAAGCGAGGTGTTTGATATTGAGCTGATGAGGTTTCAGAACATTGAAGAAGAAATGGTACAGATGCTGCAGATTGCTATGGCATGTGTAGCTCAAGTGCCTGAGGTACGACCCACCATGGATGATGTTGTTAGAATGATTGAAGAGATACGAGTTTCAGACTCTGAGACCACTCGGCCATCTTCAGATGACAATAGCAAACCCAAGGACTCCAACGTCCAAGTTTAAATCACCCCTTGGATCTCATTCCCTTTTTATCTATGTTTTTGAGTTTGTATGTCTTATAAGGCTTTATGTTGATTGTTTGAACACCACTCGCCTGAGTAATACCGCAGTTGGAGGCGCGGTAACATTTACATAGCAATTATTATTGTAGGCTCCTTTTTCTGTATCTCATAATATATATGAATATGATTCAGTTTTATGCAAGCTAAGTAAGTATCCAAAAGATGGATTTAAAAGAGTTCCAGAGAGACATAAATATCAGGGAGAAAGAGATGAGGCTGCTTGAAGGAGGAATTGATAGAGTTCTTGAGGTTGGGAGAAAAAAGCAGAGTGGTCACTGTCCGGAAGAAGGAAGGTGTGAGCAGGAGGCCACAGGGCCAACATTACCTCTTGAAGAACTGGTTCGAACAAATGGTCCTTGCCTGTCTTCACGTACACTCTTGGGATTTTGTCAGTCTCTGGAGCTCCCGGAATATCCATTATGCCTATGAATGCCATGACAGGGGCCGGACGCAGAAGTGTGGTTGCCAGTGTGTAATCCTGATCAGAATGAATAAATGAATGATGATGATTCTCTACAAAAAAAATTGAGGCAGAGATGAGAACAGAGTTGGTAATAAAGGACACACCTCCATGGGGCTCTCGTTGTAAAACTTGTCCCGAACATACTCAGGTTTCATCATGATGCTTGTTGGGAGATTTTGTGGTCCATTTCCGAAAGTAAAGTCCCATATCTTCTCAGTTTCCTCCTCTATCAATCCTGAACATATCTTCATTACATTTTTGAGTCTTTCAGGAATCAAGGTACCAGGTTTGACCATGGCTGCTGCGACGTAAACCGCCAAGGAAACTTTGGAAGGAAAGAGGCACATGGCAGCCGTCATGCTCCCTCCTCCAACGCTGTGGCTCACAAGAATGACCTTTTGATCGTTGGGAAGTTGGGAGAGGAAGGCATAGAGAGGCTCGTCGTAGTCATCCAAAGAAGAGACAGTGTTTGGATCAGTTGGGTTGATACCAGCACCCTTGAGGTCTATACATGTAGCCTTATGTCCATTATCCCTCAGTGAATTAGCCAGCTTGTACCAACACCATCCTCCATGCCCTGCACCATGCACAAACACAAAATGATGCTCACTCATCTTTAATCCTCTTCTCGTACATCACATTCCTTGCACTATCTTTTGTAGTTAGTGTGATATTTCTGTATGGCTGTAATGTTTTCATGATCATGATCATGTTCTTTAAATGAACGATGTAAACGGCAGCTTTGTCCAAAACTCACAAAGATTACATCTAAAAGACTGCCATTACCAGTCTTTGATGTGTACTGGGTCAACTTTGAAGGCCCAAACACATATTCTATAGTGAGGCCCAAATCAAGATAGATACCGTCTTCTTCTTTTTTTAATTTCTTAAGAAAATATGTACCGTACATGTTTTTTGTTTTTTTGAATTGAGATTTACTCCTTCAACTAATGAGTCCACACCACTGACACTTCTTATTTTCTACGCTATAAGTTTTTTTTATTGAGATTTCTAGTTTTCAAAAATTACATAAGAAGAATAGACAGTGAAACTGAAATAAAGACTCTTACATGTTGCATCTATAGATTTCCTTTTAAATATAAAATATAGATTTTAATATGAAAACTTGATAGTTACAAATCTACTTAATTTTAATTATATGATTCTAACTAGAAGATATTGAGATTTGCAAGATAATATTCTCTATTTGTGTGTATGAAATAAAACAGATTTTTAATTATATTTATTCAAAAAGTCTAATAGCTCTAATAACATTTGTTGAACAATGTCTGTTTGGTGAAAAAGAAATTAAAATCAGGTGTTGACAACTTCATGAAAAAGAAATGTAATCTAAAATCTAGTCGCTTACACATTGGCAGAATAATTTTCTTTGTGTTTACATCATCTTCATATATCTTAGAGATATCTCTTTATAAAAAGTTATAGTATATATATTTTGTTTGGTCAACATACGTAATTTTATATCAATAATTAATGATATAGAATGACATTTTAAATGCATTAAATTTGAAATGAAATGAAAAAGCTAGAGAAGTGGAGCGCCACAAATTGAAAAGGTGATAGAAAGTGTTGGCCTCTCGAGACTAATTAATAACGTGGATTACTCCAAAACCCTTAAAAGTATTACATTTAGGAAGGAGAAAAGCCATTTCAAGTTTTCAATGACTGTATAAATCTGATCTTTTGACTGCATGAGCCTTCAAGTATTCAAATGGCAACAGAATTAAAACGAGAGAGAAATAGTCACGACGGCCATTAATCTTGTGAATGGTCGGTTTTGATTAGTGGAGAAGGAGAGGTCAATGACTCTCTATAATACGATTCTCTCACCACGTGGACACAGCGGAATTAGTCCCTTAATTACATATTTTAATTACAGAGAGACAACCTAATCACTTGGCCACGTTGAAATTGCTAGGTACTAGTTAAGACTTGTTCCGCAATATCTGTCTTAAAGGTAAGTGTATAAATTCATTTGACTATATTTTATTTTCACGGTTTTTCTTCATTCTAAAAAGTAGTTTCATCTTCTTCCCTCATCCATCATCATTCATCATCATATCTTCTACTTCTTCTTCTTCTCAGGTTCTCTTTTTTGTCCTCTTTTGTGTAAATACGTTTTGTCATGATTCTCTGTGAACAGTACCGATCGTTTTTTTTTGGGATTAGCGAAAAATAAAAATAACCGACGTTTTTTGTATTATTTGTCTGACAGACAGAATCTGTATTATTTTGTCATCTTTTTTCAATAGTCTCATGATTGTCTCTTGTGTGTTTCCAGCTTTCCCATAGGGTCCATTGATTTTTGCAGCCATGGATTATGATCTGGTACATACCAAAACCATCAAAAGTTTGTCTTTCTTCATACCAAAAACAACCGAATTCTCATTCTTGATTCTTNTTTTTTTTTTTTTTTGCCAGCTTCGTTCCAAGAAGAGTATCAAACGCGTAGAATCCACCAAATCAAATCCATGGTGGTGGGATAGTCATATCGGTCTCAAAAATTCTAAGTGGCTTGAGAATAATCTCGATGGTGAGTCCATTCACATTATGTCGTTTTCATGTAATGAAAATACCTTATTAGGCTTAGGGTTTCCCAAATTAGGTGGTTAGTCTTTTTTCATAAAGGAAATAAAAAATATGCCAAGTTTATGTTTTGTGTGATGATTATGATCAGAGATGGACCGGAGCGTGAAACGGATGGTGAAGTTGATAGAGGAGGATGCAGATTCTTTTGCTAAGAAGGCAGAGATGTATTACCAGTCAAGACCTGAGCTTATTGCTCTTGTGGATGAGTTTCACCGTATGTACCGTGCTTTGGCAGAGCGGTACGAGAACATCACCGGAGAGTTGAGAAAAGGCTCTCCTTTAGAGCTTCAGTCACAGGGCTCTGGTCTTTCTGACATCTCTGCTTCTGACCTCTCTGCTTTATGGACCTCTAATGAGGTTAATAGGTTAGGTCGTCCTCCTTCTGGTCGACGTGCTCCTGGTTTTGAATACTTCCTTGGCAATGGAGGACTTCCTTCTGATCTTTATCACAAAGATGGAGATGATTCTGCTTCCATTACTGATTCTGAACTTGAATCTGATGATTCTTCTGTGACTAATTACCCTGGTTATGTGAGTATAGGCTCTGACTTTCAGTCCCTAAGCAAGAGGATCATGGATCTTGAGATTGAGCTACGTGAAGCCAAAGAAAGACTTAGGATGCAACTTGAAGGGAACACTGAGAGCTTGTTGCCGAGGGTGAAAAGTGAGACTAAATTTGTTGATTTCCCGGCAAAACTTGCTGCTTGTGAGCAAGAACTGAAAGATGTAAATGAGAAGTTACAGAATTCAGAAGACCAAATCTATATTTTAAAGAGTCAGCTTGCTAGATACTTGCCATCTGGGTTGGATGATGAACAGAGCGAAGGGGCAGCTTCAACTCAAGAACTGGACATTGAGACTTTGTCTGAAGAGCTGAGAATTACAAGCCTGAGGCTTCGGGAGGCAGAAAAACAAAACGGTATCATGAGAAAAGAAGTCGAGAAAAGCAAGTCTGATGATGCAAAACTCAAGAGTCTGCAAGACATGCTTGAGTCGGCACAGAAAGAAGCTGCAGCATGGAAAAGCAAGGCTAGTGCAGATAAAAGAGAGGTGGTGAAGCTGCTTGATAGAATCTCAATGTTGAAGTCGAGTTTAGCAGGTAGAGATCATGAGATCAGGGATTTAAAGACAGCATTGTCTGACGCAGAAGAGAAGATTTTCCCGGAGAAAGCACAGGTCAAAGCCGATATAGCAAAGCTGTTGGAAGAAAAAATACACCGGGATGACCAATTCAAAGAGCTGGAAGCCAATGTGCGTTATCTTGAAGATGAGAGAAGAAAGGTGAACAATGAGAAAATAGAAGAGGAGGAAAAGCTGAAGAGCGAAATCGAGGTGCTGACACTGGAAAAGGTAGAGAAAGGGAGATGCATAGAGACGTTAAGCAGAAAGGTGAGTGAGCTAGAGTCGGAGATAAGTCGACTTGGAAGTGAAATAAAAGCGAGAGACGATAGGACTATGGAGATGGAGAAGGAGGTGGAGAAGCAGAGGAGGGAACTAGAAGAAGTAGCAGAAGAGAAGAGGGAAGTGATAAGACAGCTCTGTTTTTCACTAGACTACTCCAGAGACGAATACAAGAGACTACGCATAGCCTTTTCAGGGCATCCACCAACAAGACCATCATCCATTCTTGCTTCTTAATTCTTGTGTACAGTATATACTCTTTGTAACTTTGTTGGTGATACTTTCACATATAGGGAGCTGTTTTGAGATTGGTTTGTGGAAAAGAAAAAGCTCATAAGATTTGTGTTTGATATTAGCTATGCATTATCTAGTTTGAGTTCTGAAACTGGAATAAAGCATAGAAACGTTTCAAGTGTTTACAAATACTACTGTATATGACTTTTGGAGCATTGCTCAAGAAAAATCACATACAGATGCATGTAAATAAGAAATAAGAGTTTCATTTTCTTATTCTGAACAATAATCATAAGTAATGTGGCTGTGCTCTGTACAGCTAACAACCCGGAAGAGAATGCTTACTTGAGATGTTCAACGTCCTGCAAAAATCAAACTTCCCCAGGAAGCATAGTATCTACCGGACCAAGATCACAGTAGGCAATGCCCTGAAACACACATTCATAAAGCAACCAAGGTTAGTTTCTATATAAATTGGCTTTGTCTGAATAGACAAGAAAGATACGTACCTCTCCAGTGAGGTGTGCAACACATCTCTTCTCAGCCAACAGTTCCGCTTCCGACTGCAATATTTTCATGTCTCAGTTAAACTTCTAGTATTTAGATACAAAACCTGAAAAAGATTAATCTCTAAGAAGGCTATACCTTGGCGATTCGTTGGCGAAGGTAGTCATCAATTTCTACATCCTTGACAAGTTCATAATCTCCATCTCCCTGTAAGCAACACACAATTTTGAGACTTACCTCTAGAGAAAGGTTTTAAGTATAAGGATAGAACATACCTTCGACCGGCATGGCATACTGAAGACAAGGCCCTCTTCAATACCATAAGGATTTCCATCCGTGTACACCTAAATTTACATTAACACAACCCTGTTAAAACTTGAACCAATCTATCTTATTGTTATCCAAATGAGTGTAAAAGAAGATGTACCCCAGTCGAAAACCAATCACCCTCAGGAGTAGGAGTTACAAGAGACTTTATAGCATCAACAATGGAAACAGCAGTAGAAGCAGCAGAAGATCGACCCCATTTCTGAATTAATAACCCACCTCTCTGTAAAACAAAACGCAAACTTACTCAGCAAAACATTATATCTCATTGCAGAAATCATTTCATTATCAGAGGAATCGCCATCTTACCTTCTGCACACTCTCAGTGAATCCCTCTTCTAACCATTTGTGATCTGTAATAACCTCCTTCACAGGCAGGCCATTAATTCTGGCATTTAAGAAGTCTGGCACCTAATTTTCCTCTAAAAGATTAGAGAAACATCCCAAGATAAATGTAGAGAATAGATGACACTAGAGTAAGATAAGGCAAACCTGAGTCGTGGAGTGATTTCCCCATATGGTCATATTAGACACTTTGTCATAGAAAACACCGGCTTTAAGAGCAAGCTACAAAATGGAAATTGTCAATCATATGTATGCAAATATATTGCATACAATCACATATAGGTGTGAAATCTAGTACCTGGCATTTGGCACGATTTTCGTCTAACCTCGTGAGGGCATGGAAGTTCTTTGCAGGAATGTTGGGAGCATTTTTAAGACAAATCAAGGCACTGAAAGAACACAAAATGAGGTAAAGTATACTTCCAATGTTTGTCACTGATTACGATATGAAGAGGGTTGAATTAAGGAATGTAGCTTACTTGGTGTTGCAAGGGTTTCCCACTACAAGAACCTTGACGTTAGGAGAGGCAGCTTTGTTCAGAGCTTTGCCCTGCTCAGCAAAGATTTGGCCATTGATGTCCAACAAGTCAGCACGTTCCATTCCAGGGCCTCGAGGTTTTGCTCCAATCAGAATAGCCCACTCCACATCTTGGAACACTTCATTTGGATCTGTTCCTATATCAACTTCTCTCAACAATGGGAACAATGAATCCTCCAGTTCCATTGCAACACCTTCAAGAGCTTGAATTGATCTCTCTGATCCTAGCAGTTTCAATGCAATGGGTTGATCTGGACCAAATACTTCCCCTGAAGCAAGCTACACACCCGGAAAACCAAAGATACATAAAATAAGACCAATTATTGGTAACCTTATCCTATAAAACAGTAACTTAAAGGATTAACTTACTTTGAAGAGAAGATGGTTAGAAATCATTCCTGCAGCACCTGAAACTGCAATATTAATTAACTTCTTCCATGATCTTGTCTCTTCTTCCTGGCAAACACACACATAATACTATTATATCCATGTAAAGCAGAGGATTATCTCAATTCTCAAGTCTCAAAGATAAGATTCTTTTATAGAAAAATAGTAAGAGGGAATAGTAAGATACAGCTTTAAGATCATAGGTGAGGCAGAACACTCCATAACACTCTTTCTTCGTCTTCACCAATCCATTTTCTTGCACAGCAACAGGAGCTTGGCTACTTTTATCATCAATTCACAAAAGCATCTAAGATCAGATAAAGTTGATTTATTTAAGAGAGAAGAAACGATTAGGAGCTTAAAGAGACTTACTTTTGAGAAACGGAGCAAGAGATTTTGGAGTTGGGAGTTGTTGTGTGGAGAGGTGGAAGAAGAAGATGGCGAAAGTGGTTTGAAAGGTGCAATTTTGAAGAGAGACGAAGCCGAGACGAAGAGTTGAGAAAAGGCGACGTCGTTTTGGGGGTTGAGAGCTCTGCCATGGCCATTATCGCACAGACACAAACTGTGAAAGTGAGATTTCAGAACTGGAACTATGGAGAGAGAGCGCGCCAAGCGACAGAGTAGTAAGAAAGAGGATTGGGGAATCTATGGATAAGGCTCAGCTCTTGACACTTGTCACTCTTTTAGCATCCTCACCGTTTATCTTCTTTTGACTTTTAGGCCCAGTTAAGGCCCAATAACAGAATATACCTGAAACCGTTCGAATTTGATCACTGATCGGAGATTTTCGTCTTCGCCGGCGACATTGCATCCGCTGACCAGAGAATTAAAAAAGTTGCGACTTTGATCGCGAAAGTTTCAATAATGGAGGTCATTGATCAATGGGTTGCTGAATTTTTCCTCCTTCGACAACACAATCCTAGGGCTTCCCCTATTAATCTGATTTCGGCGCTAAAATTAGGAGATTCCTCCGACTGCATAAAGCTCAAGATATCTTCCGTCTTGCGTGACATCTCCAATTCATTGATCCGAGGTACGATTGATGAGGGAATGCTCGATCTTCTCGAGATTCTTGAGAAGCTTCTCTTGCAGCAACATTCGCTACTCATGGATTCTCACAAGTCTGCTTATTGCTGGACGGCTACTGAGTGTACGCTTAGATTTATGTGGCCAATGTTTGCTTCGGATGGTTTGTTCACCGATGCGCTTGAGAGGATATGGACGAAGAGGATTGGGATTTTGAAGGAGAGTGGTAGCGATTTGGTGACTTGTGACTTGTTGAAATGGGAGAGTGATTTGAAGAAGGCCCTTGGAGATCCTGAGCTCTATCAGCGAATTCGTGAGACTAACATCAGGTACACTGCCATTTCCTTTCTCACTCAGCTTCTCAAAGAACAGTGGGCATTACTTGGGAGTTCCTCTCTTGAATCAGTAGCTCAAAGAAGGTTTCTTAAGCGCAAGGCTGTGAACGTAGAGGGTGATGTTGTTGACAACAGAGGGGATCAAAGTGATGTTGATGAAAGCACGAGACGTTTTGGGAGTGATACTATTGATATCGCCAACGAGGCGCGTGGTGAAAGGGAGGACGGGAATGGGATTGGTAGAGACAACGCTAATGATGGTGAAGGAATGGAATGTCTGGAGAATGATGGGATTGATAATGTGAATGCAGCAGACGAGGAGCACACAGTGAGTGCACAAGATCAGGAACATGAGCCAAGTCTTGATAAGGGAGACGAAATGGCTGCTCGAGAGCTGAAGGAATATTTAGTAGAGATTCAAGGACACATCGACCCTTCCACTAGGCAAGGGGAAGAACCTAACAGTGCAATTGATCACTCAGTAGATGTCACTCCTCCGCCTACTCGGGTGAATAGGACTGGAACAGGCTGTCAAGACCATAACGAAGCATCGGTGAGTGTTAGTCAATTTTCCCTCAAGATGCTTTCTAAAAATCTTGTTCTTTGGTTCATGAATTTGTGGTTTAATTGTGAAAACAGGATAATGTAAATGAGAAAGGTTCGGATAGTCAGGAAACATGGTCTAGCAGAGTTCGGCCTCGTCGACCAACCCCTGTAACTCTGAGTGTATCTCCATTAAAGAAAGGCGGATTGGCGAAACCACATGTCAGGAGACCAAAGAAATTCTGGAAGCCAGAAGAAGTGGAAGCTCTGAGGGAAGGAGTAAAAGAGTATGCAAACACTCTTTGCCTAGTCCCGTACTCTATTATCAATATTCAATAGTGATACATCTTGGACCTCATTAAGATTATACCACTGGCTCATTTTGTTGTTGTTGTTGTGCAGGTATGGTAAATCATGGAAAGATATAAAGAATGGAAACCCTACAGTATTTGCGGAGAGGACAGAGGTGAACATTTCCTTATTAACATTCATACTCACCATTTACTTGAACAAGATATATGCCAAGTGTGAGTGATGTAAATGTTGTAACTTGGTAGGTGGATTTGAAAGATAAATGGAGGAACTTAGTCGGTGGGTAGAGGTAACATCTTTTGTGAATCTTGTGCTATATGTTTTAAAATGCTGTAGAGTTATTTACCTTTGTGTATTGTGATATATCAACTGTGGAGAACATGGTGGAGAAAGGGCCATTCCCATGTTGTGTGGTGAATGATAATGATGAATGAGCAGAATATAATTATATGCTTGTGGGAAAAATTCTGGCTGCAACCTCTGTAGTCAGTCAGTGTCAAACTTATACGGCTTTTCTTGTTTTAGATATATTCCATCCTTATCTTCATTTCCTAATTCCTACCATGCTTCCCTCTCTCCTTTTCCACGTGTCAACTAACATCTAAACCAGAACAAAACAGTAGTCAAAAAATGCATAACCATTTTGATCTATGATATTGCCTGTCAAACATTCGGACCCTCCTTAGATATTGCCTGTTAACATTCAGACCCTCCTTAGATAAAAAGCGAAGTAATATGATGGGAGCTCTCATGCACATACTTTATTGGTGAATGCATATTTGTTACGTGTTATTAGTTTATTACAGAACCGTGAACTCCTTGAGGGCTGCAGGAACTGGCCGCCAACAAAAACAAAACAATTTTCAACGGTGATGTCACTATCACTCTATTCTCTACAACTTCTTGTCATGTTCCCCACTTCTGTTCTGACTTTTCCCCTTTTCTTTGTCGTTTTATTTTTGTTAACCTCAATCTATTTATTTTGGATTGCTTGTGTTCACCAAACTAATAATTGGTTCAATTGAAAATTGTGCAGTTTCCTCAAGAAACAAAACTCTTTCCTGAATATCGCATTTCCCAGTATCCACACTTTCTTAACTCTTATCCTCTTTGCAATTGTGTTTGTGGTTCACAAAATAAACAAGGGCATCTTTTGAGCATATTTAGCCATGTGTTTTCAATGTGGTACACGTTTGATGATTTTTTTTTCATTTTTGTGGTTTGAGTATCTTGTATTGGCAAGTAAGATTTGTCAAACTTTCGATTTTTAGATTTACAATTGGGTCAATAAAAATAAATATATGATTTTCTATAATATATGTGATGCAAGCAAGGTTAAGGCAAATTGTCTTTATTCTTTTTATCCCAAATGGGTGATTGACGCCAACGACTGTTCAACATATTTTCTGCTGACGCTTCTTTAATGAAGTAGCACGAAGAAGTAAACAGGACGACTTTTGGCCACCGGAAAATTTCTCTGTTATAAAAACGAAAGTCTGTGTCCTCTTAAACATTTTTGGGATCATCAATCGGTTTTTGGTCAACCATGAATATGAATCAAGTTGCAGAGTATGTGGAAACTGATCCAACTGGTCGCTATGGACGTGTAAGTAAGGAGACAGATTCTATGTTCATGGATCAAAACCTTGTTGTAACACTTGGTTTTTTATGTTGGAACAGTTTGCAGAAATTCTTGGAAGGGGAGCGATGAAGACAGTGTACAAAGCAATCGACGAGAAGCTGGGAATAGAAGTAGCATGGAGCCAGGTGAAGCTTAAGGAGGTTCTGCGTTCCTCTGTTGATCTACAGAGGCTTTACTCCGAGGTTCATCTCCTCAGCACTCTCAACCACAAATCCATCATTCGTTTCTACACTTCCTGGATCGATGTTCATAACCACACTCTCAACTTCATCACCGAGTTGTTCACTTCAGGGACCCTCCGACAGTAATTCGCTTAAACCTCTTCTTCTGACAAGATTATTCAGCTTTTGTCTTTTATGACCCTGTCCCGTTCATATGCAGATACAAAAATAAGTACTTGCGGATAGATATCCGAGCAATCAAGTCCTGGGCTCGGCAAATCTTGGAAGGGCTAGTTTATCTCCACGAGCACGACCCTCCTGTTATCCATAGAGACCTTAAGTGTGATAATATCTTTGTGAATGGGCATCTTGGACAAGTCAAAATTGGTGATCTTGGTCTTGCAAGAATGCTGCGGGACTGCCACTCGGCCCATAGCATCATTGGTATGTCTCAAAAATCGTTTGTTTTCACTTCTTGTCCAAATCATATGCTTAGACCTCTTTGTGTTTCTTTTGCATAGGCACTCCTGAGTTCATGGCACCAGAATTATATGAGGAGAACTATAATGAACTCATTGACGTATATTCCTTTGGTATGTGCTTTTTGGAGATGATCACCTCTGAGTTCCCGTATAGTGAGTGCAACCATCCGGCACAGATTTACAAGAAAGTTGTTGGGGTATGTCTTACAATCTGTGAGCATATAAATGAAGCTGTCAGATGAACCAGGCATGAGTCTTCTAATGTTCTCTTTTCAGGGAAAGCTACCAGGAGCATTTTACAGAGTTGGAGACATCGAGGCACAGAGGTTCATCGGGAAATGCCTCGTGTCTGCCTCAAAGAGAGTATCAGCAAAAGAACTATTGCAAGATCCATTTCTTGCCTCCGATGAGTCCTGGATGGTATACACGAGCGGTGCTGGGAATCCAAAGCCCTTCTTGAACGAGAATGAAATGGACACACTGAAGTTGGAAGATGATGAGTTAAGGACCGAGATGTCCATCGCTGGGAAGCTGGGCGCTGAAGATAACAAAATCGATCTGGAAGTACAAATCGCATATGATAATGGTAAATGGGACTAAATTGATTAAGCTGGTCACTTTGTTATTCGGTCGCATAATTGTTTTTTTCTTTCCAGGTCTGGCCAATAATGTATTCTTTCCCTTTGACATCATGAATGATACTTCCATTGATGTTGCAAAGGAGATGGTAAAAGAACTCGAAATTATAGATTGGGAGCCAGTCGAGATTGCTAAAATGATTGATGGAGCGATTTCTTCTTTGGTGTCTGATTGGAAGTATGAGGAAGATGATGAAACCCCTCATGATCATCATCGTCATCGTACCGATTCTTTTCACTCTTCTTCCTCGCACGCGTCATCTTCCCAAGCTTCACTCTCGAACTATATGGCTCGAGGCCTTCAAGATTGGGTACAAGGTATGGAAAGTAACACCAGTCTCAACGTGCATAGTGTGACAATTGTTTTTATAAAAGTTTTTGAGATAGAAATTAAAATTGCAGATGATTTACACGATGAGACGTATTCTCAGAGTTCTTCCCATTCAGGGTCTTACTCCAACCTCAACTACATAGCTGTTGATGAGTACAGCTCCCAATCTCCTGTTATGAGCAGAACTCACAACATGACGAGGTTTTGCCCCGAAGAAAGCTCTCATCTACAGTCAGGACAAGCCAACGCGTATGCAGCTTCCAGTTCAACTAACAGAAGCTTGGCTTCAGACAACCGCACACTTACAAGGAACCGATCACTTGTAGACGTGCAGAGACAGTTACTGCACCGGTCGCCAGGGGAAGAGGCTAGAAAAAGAAGATTGTTCAAAACTGTTGGAGACGTAGAAACAGTTGGGTTTCAGTCACCTTATGCGGTTTCACGGAAGCCACCAAGCTCAAGGCGCTAGCTTCTCCAGTATTTTAATTACTGTAATATATAAGTATACTGTAAAAAACAAGTTTGCTGGTTCAAAAATGTAAAAAGTACATGTGTTTAATAAAGTTGTTCAAAGGGTGTGTTTGTGTTACAGAGAAAGAGTCCTCATGGTGAAATGACTCAAATGTAACCATCTATACCAGAACAAACAGTAGTCAAATATAACCATTTTATCTATGCATGATATAGCCTGTTAAAACTCGGATCCTCCTTAGATACAAAGCTAAGTAAGATGATGAGAGCTCTCATGCACATATATATATGAAATGGTTGATGCCATATTTGTTGTCTTATTATTAGATATCTTACAAAAACATATGTGTTATGTTTTAATGACAATTTAGCTGACATAGAAGGATAGTTTAAAGTTTCTAGGTACGGTCTTGTCAATGCAAGTGATAGATGAGCTTCAAGTAGATGCATTGTAATCCAAGCCACGGAGAAACGCCATGTAGTCTGATTTGCCTAATTCAAAGTCAAGTAAAGCTGCTATTGGGTCGACATGTCCAGCTCCATAGTAGAGTATTTATTAGTTGGGTTTGGCTTTATCCACAAAAGCTCATTTTAAACCAGAACGATCTAGCATTTTGGCGTTTCAATAAAAAAATATTGCGTCGCTTTCTATTTTCATCGGTTTATTAAGGGTACCCTTTTATTAACATGGAACCATTTTTCTTTTTCAGGGAATATCTTCTTCTATTGTCTATTTTTTATAATGAACGTGTAATTTGAAAATCCTTAAAAATGTTTTTATAACTCTTTCAAAACTCTTAAAAAATCCTTGTAATTTTTTTTAAAGTCTTTTAAAGCTTTGTAAAGTTCTTAAAAATATTTGTAAATCATTTTAAATCCGCTTAAAATCTTTATAAAGTCTTTAAATACACATGTAAATACCTTTGTAAATCTTTGGAAAAAAAACTCTAAAGTCTTTAAATACACTTGTAAAATATTTGTAAATAATGTTTTAAAAGATTTTATAAGACTTTTAAAACGATTTACAAAGGTTTTTAAAAACCTTGTAAATTCTTTTAAAAACTCTTGTAAATCTTTTAAAACCATTGTAAAAGGTTTTACAAGGATTTTAAAATATTTACAAAGGTTTTTAAAGTATTTACATATGTATTTAAAGAATTTATAAGGATTTTAAGAGTTTTTAAAATGATTTACAAGGGCTTTTGACAACTTTACAAATTTTTACAAATTTCTTTTAAGAGTTTTTCAAGGGTTTTTCAAGAGTTCTTTAAAATTTACAAAGATTTTTAAATGCATTTTTGGGCGGGAAAAAAAGTTGGTACGGAGAAAAATTTTGGCAGGAAAATTTATTGGGCGGGAAATGTTGGTCATTTTGTTCGGGAAAATTTCAGATTTTGTCAACTTTAAATATCAAATAGAGTATAAAATCTCAATAAAATCAAAAAAAAATCTGAAATTTTCTTATAAAATTGTGTGTGATTATGGAAGATGAGTTCTCGCTTTCTACTATCATGAATACAATTGCTAAAATGAAAAATAATATGTATTTCATGCTTAAAGCATGTGAAAGATATGAAGATTTTATTTCTAAAAACAATAATAATAATAATAAAGTTATGAAGATTATATTCATCATAGGTCTAATTAGGCCGTTAGTGGAGATGATTTTGTACATTTTGGAATTTGAGACATATGAAGTAAACCGTATAATACTTTACTTTATTGACCAACCACAACTAATATTGGTCGTTTTTATCGTTATTGCTATATTAGTCTAGTCGACCACTTTATGTGTGTTTTCACTTGAAAGAAAACTTGTATTGTATTATAACTCCCGCTATTTATTTCCATAATTTATACTTCAACCGCATTGTGAAAAAGGTTATAAAACCAATTTTTAGAATTTTGCATCACAAGTCAGAAGCAATGAGAATTATATTTGTTTTTGCCAATCGTTACAACGGTGATGGTGAAAGTTGGAGCAGAGGAGTCTTCGTTTTGCATTTCAGGTGACATGAGTGTAAGACTTAACACTTTTCGAACTGAGACAGTCTTTGAACCCTTGTTAATCAGAGAGGCTATTCCCACTAGCCTTAGATCTCTCTCCCAACCTGAACCATTAACCAATCTCCAGCAAGTTGTATATTTAGCAAACCAACGGAAACCCTCTGAGCGTGTTGGAAGGTTTGACTTTGAGAAAGAGGACGGACGGTGGTGCAAATCGCCGGAGATTTTTTCAGAGATTGAATTGTGTGATTATTTTAAGCAATGTTTTATGTTCAGAGGTGGATGGAACATGGGTGAGCCCAAAACAGAACACACTCCTCTGTAATATTAACAACTGAAACTATACAAAAATGGAGAAGATTGGAACATGTAACCATGCATGATGTACTCAGAGAGAGATAGAGAGTCCTTGAGTCAAATGTAACCATGTATTCTCGAAAGCCTTGATGATAACGTCATGATACTCGCTCGAATTCAATGAAAGATAACATGCTAGAAGATCTTCCAGATCTTTCTGTTCCCTCATCTTGTTCTCCATAATCATCTCAACCATGGATTCTCTGAAATCTTTCTCAGGATCCACCGAAGACAGAACTATCGCAAAGCTCTTTACAACCCCCTTTTTCTTCGATACCTGGGACGTTCTTTCCTTTTTCTTCTTTCTCACGATCTTCGTGGGAATCTTTATCCCTGACGAATGAGCTTTCGGTTTCTTCAGTTTCTGCTGTGTCATCATCTCAAAGGGTGGTTCCTTTGCAGTCTCAGGACTCAAGTTTGGTGAAACTGAAGGATCTTCAGGCACATCATCAAGCTTCCTCACAGAGAGCTCGTCCTTAATGTCAATTGATGAATGCGGTTCAGGATCATGTACAAAGTTTTGGTCAGAAGGAGATGATACACGATCTAAGAAGCTTCCAACGGCGGAATCGGAGATTGCATTTGCAGAGGATGATGACTTAGAGCGATGATTTAGAGAGGAAGAGGTAGAGAGCTTGAGCCTTGAGGAAGGCTTGTAAACGGTTTTACGTTTGATTTTTCTCTTGAAAGAAGAAGATTTGGGAGGTGAATTAGAAGCTTGAGGATGATGAGCAGTCGAAGAAAGACGTCGAAGAGGGTCCCGGAGCTTTCTTGAGGAAGAAGCATCAGCGGAGGAGAGATGTTTGGGAGAAGAAAGATGGTGTTTTCTGCTACTTCTGCTCATCCCTTTGAGCTTATAGAGCCATGAATGAGGCATCATGTCTGAAAATCTGAACTTGTGAGTCCCCATTTTCTGTTTCATCTCTCAAATATTTTATGAGCTCTGTCAAAAAGAAAGAAAGCAAAATGAAGTTAAAGATAAACTAATGGGCTTAAATCTAATCTAGAGGGTGTCCATCCACTATCTTCTTTTCTTATGCTTTGTCCCTTTCACAAGAGATAAAGAGGTTAATCAAAGAACAAGGGTTTAATTGATTTGGCTCCTTGAAGCATTCAAAATCGATGAGTGGCTTCCATGTCAAGACTAATTCCAAAACCAACAAAGCATTTCTTTTGTAGTGGCCTAATGGGTAATGGCAACCATTATAGGTCCCCCAAATCTCACATCTCTCCTTTTTTTCATAATCAAGAATTTTATAAAGAAACAAACAAACAGAGATTTATGAAATTGATATACTTCACTTAGCAATTAATTGTGGTTGGATCGGGTAGTCATGGATCCCACAATTATGACGTGGACTCCACACTCTCTTTGATGAAAAGTTTCAATGAAAAGTTTGATAAATCTGAAGAATTTTTGTTAATTTTATATGAATCTTGAAAACAGGAACCATATCCATTTTCTAATTGATCTTATCGAGTAGTTTGGATCCTGAGTTTGAAGGTTTTCTTGAGAAATATGGGTATTAGACATTACAAAAGATTTTAGACAAAACAAAAAAAGACATTACAAAAGATCATATGTAAGCAGCATATTTACTATAGAGATTTATCCTCTCTTTTTTTTCTATCGCCTAACAATTATCATTTGTTTGCAGCAATAAAATAAAATAAAATTATCTGAACTCATTGCCAAAGCTAATGACTCAATAGAAAAAAAAGACAAAGATGCATGACATGATTTTGTTTCATTGTAAAGACTCACAAGCTATAATTTAAGTTGTCATTTCATTTGTACGATATTTCTGTTTCTTTCAAACGACCGATTGATTTTTTTGGGAACGTCATGTTTATCTTACAAGGTGTCCAAAAAGGTAAATATATTACTATTTTCTGTTTTTCGAATTTGCATTTCTAATTTTAAAATTGTAACTTTTATCTCAAGTTTATCTATAATGATAAGTTATCTAAAATATTGAATTTAACTGAAAAATATCCTGTTGGAATTTGATCGAAGTTTTTTCTTTTTGCTGTGTATATAATTAAACTGTTGACCTACACTAATACATCTTCTCACATACAGCTAAAAATATCAAAGAAATTAATTTTGAAAAAAGTTTTTCTTTTCTTTTTTCAATTTAAATATCATATAAAATACATTCAAAAGAAATCTGAAAGAATTAGAAAAATTTGTACAAAAACTCTTCCGACTTATGGAATGAGTGTTGTTCATTCTCGCTAACTACTATCATGATACGATTGGACAAAATAAAAATAAAGTTCATACTAAGACATAGCTCATTATCTTACTCATTTGAACGTTAATTCACTCCTTTTTAAGATGATTAAAAATAGACTTCATTTCTGATATGCGATGCTAAGCAGAAATTGAGGGTAAAGAAAGCTAAAATGATAAGTTTTTTTAAAACATTTTGTACAATTTATGACCTCATGATTTTTATTGACAATTAATCCATTTCTTGGTCTATTTATGCAGCAAATTGATGGTGATAGTAATGGAACACCTGAGTTTTGAAAGGTAAATAATTTGTTCAAGGCAGTTCTGATTATTGTTACTCTTTGTTTACACTAATTAGTTTCGTCTTCAATTCTCAAAACTCTCACGACTCTTAACAAATAGATTATAAATGAGTTTCTTAACATCCATCATCTTTTTCCTTTATATTGAAACTAGGATAGCTGCAATTGAAACAGAAATTGAAAAAAGCAAGCAAAGACACCAAGCAGGTATACAGTGTGACGAAAAGCTACAATTTTCTTGGAAGGATAAACCTCATTTGTTTTTGACTATAAGCAAGTGGTCTGTAAGAATCTAATATCATTTTTATGAGTTGAAATTTGATCTATTTGAATTAGTTTTCAAATTTGATCTATTTAAATTACTTTTCATTTTTATTTTTTGAACTAAAAATTTCCTAAACCGGAATAAGTGTTTGTGGTTCGTCTGCTATTACAAAAGATTGAAGCCAATCCAATACATATGAAAGGTGAAAAGACAAACGTGCCCTCCTCTTCATCCACCCTAATTCTCTCGCCGCCTCTCATTTTTTTCTTTTCACGTTTTTTTGTTGTTGTGAGCTTCTTGTTGGGTTTAAGACTGTTTTCGTCAGCAACTAAACCCTGGTATCCATTTCTTCCAATTATCCAAGCTTCCCCTCAAAGGTTTCACTTTTTCGCCATTGCTTCAACCAAATTTATTCGTGTTAAACGGAATCGATGCTGTTGTGTGGTGATTTAAGTTGGTAGAGTTCTACAGTTGTTTCTTCTGTTTCAGCACGATTATCACAGAATGTCTTTAGATACTTCTTTAGGTCTTAAGCTCAAGAAAAGGCTGAAGCTTTCATCGTTTAGCTCCAATTCTTCTTATAAAGGAAAGAGTAGATCCATTACTCAACGCAGTGATGATGACACTAACTCTCGGAAGACTACGGTTTCGTCTATGAAGAAGAAGAGGGTCTACCCCAATAAGGCTAAGCATAATAACCATGTGAATGAAATCCCTCGCACGATGTGGGTTGCTTCAAAGAGAAACCAAGGGTCTACTTCTAGTTTTAAGACCGCTAATGATGCTGCAACTAGTGTGTTTAAAACAAAGTCACGGAGTGGGGTTGATGTTACTCGAAAGAGCTACAGGAAGAGAGATGAATTGGATAGTAATGTAGATGTGAGTCCCAGGGAAAGTTCTGATGTGCCGTCTTTTAAGGCTAGAAAACAGGTGTTTTCAGAGAAGAGAGTTGTGGGAGATGGTTCAGATGTTCAGGAGGATAAACCAAGGAAGAGAAAGAGGATACGACTTGATCCTTATGATACCTCAAATAAAAGAATTGTTGATGATGTCCTTCTTGATGGTTAGTTCTTTGTGTTGTGAAACTGTTTTACTTGCTACATCTCATTGCTGCTTTACTAATTTGCTGTTTCTTTTCCTTTTTTCAGATGGCCTTAGAGTAAAGAACATAAAAGATGCAGTTAAAAGTGTAGAAATGTCGAAAAATGCACAGTTTCGTGCAATTCAGCCTAGTCATTCGATCCTCTCCTATGTGGAAGAAAATGTAATTTATATGACTATCTCTCTTATGGTGTCTTACGTGATATTTTCATTAGATGGCTGATAACATACATTTTACGACAGCTGTTGGGGCGTAGACGTTTAATTGAGCTAAAGAGGGCCGGCTATAACACAGAGCTTCCTGCTCCATTAGATAATATTCCTCAGTCAACCAGCACAGAGAGAGAACGTATAGAAGAAAGTGTATGTTCTTATTCTTCATTCCTTTTCTCTAATACCTCAAGATAATAAGCCTTCTCTGCTAGACTATTGAGCTAATGTTGCAATTGCCCATTTGCAGGTATTTAGGAATAAATTGGAATTCTTTGCTGCTGCAAATGTTTCATCTTCATTTCCACCTCCTGATGTACCTGAGATTGCATTTGCAGGTACTGCGTTCAATATGTTGTTCCCACCAGGATTATAGAAATATCAACAAAAAAAAACTTTTTCTGAGTTTTAGAATATGCATGTTAAACTACTTTAATAACACTAAACTATATTAAAAAGTTGGGATATTTGGTGTCTTAACTCTGATCAGGAAGGTCAAATGTTGGCAAATCGTCTCTGCTAAATGCTCTTACCAGACAGTGGGGTGTTGTAAGAACATCTGACAAACCAGGACTGACCCAGGTATTCCCCTGTCTGAGAACTACTTGCTTGTATGGCGTACATGTTTTTGTAATAACAAAGGGTTTATGAAGTGCAGACCATCAATTTCTTTGGTCTTGGTCCGAAGGTTCGCCTTGTTGATTTGCCAGGCTACGGCTTTGCCTTTGCAAAAGATGAAGTTAAGGAAGCATGGGAAGATCTTGTGAGCATCTACCCCTGGCTAGAGAATGATTATGTCTAAATTGCTTGCCCAGTTTCGTGTATTACTAAACAGGTTAATGTTCCCCATCTGTTTAACTTTGATCAATGCAGGTAAAGGAATATGTCTCGACAAGAACCAGTCTTAAACGGGTATGCCTCCTTGTTGACACCAAATGGGGTATGAAGCCAAGAGACCAGGAACTGATTAATCTGATGGAGAGGTAAAATAATTGATACTGCTCTTAATTTTTTTTTAGGTCATGTAATGAAGTTTCCTTAAAGCCGTAAACTGAATTGCAGATCGAATACAAAGTATCAGATAGTCTTAACCAAGACGGATGTGGTTTTCCCAATTGATGTGGCACGTCGAGCAATGCAAATCGAAGAGGTCTTACTCATTATACTCTAAATGAATATAGTGAAGGCAATGTATAAAAATAATATGTTGGTCATGTTCTTACTAATGTCAACAATTATTTTTCTTTAAAAAATGCAGAAGTTGAAGGCAAACAGATCAATTGTCCAGCCTCTGGTATGTATGAATATGATTCACCTAGTTTGTTGTTTACTTCCCTCTGTGGCTGCAGTAAAAGATGAAACCTAAGAAGCAAGTGGTTAACGTTAAATGATTGCAGATGATGGTGAGCTCAAGATCAGGAGCAGGTATAGGAAGTTTAAGAACTGCCCTTGCTAAAATTGCTAGGTTTGCAAAGTTTTAGGTTCTCAAAGCAATCCTCAAAACCAAGGTCAGGATTGTCTCTTACCCCTTTCCATAGTATGTAATAATGATCAATCAAGATTCAGATTCTTATAAAGAATTATTTGGCTCGTCTTTTCTTTATGGCAAAATAAAGGATAAGGAAGAAGTCAAAATGTTGAGATAAAGAAGAATGGTGTGACGATGATGATCCGACTAAGTTAGTGAAAACTGTCAACAATCACTTATGTTTTTGTTTGTTTATTATCTTTTTATTTGTCAAAGCCATCACTTGAGCAAATGAGCATAAAATGTTTTTCTCACGTTCTGACAGATTAGGTTTGCCCAAACCACTAACTTTTTTATTTTTTATTTTAGTCAACAAAAAATTATAGTAGGCCAAATTATTCTGTCAGAATATAATTTGTTAACCAGAAAGAAAGAAAAAAAAAAGTGAACTTCAAATATAAAATAGGACATATAAGGTTATTAGGTATATGAAATTGAAAATTCGAGGTGACTTTAGGGAATGGCCTACCTAATTTGACACTTCTTCAACAACTCCACCCTTTGAATTTTTCTCTTCTTTACCTTTTTTTTTTTTTTTTTTTTTTTTTTTT
>Ga0041059_1000819_pt1 | contig 24418 bp, 8 predicted proteins | sample AraColnosormetaG_FD_56232 | JGI IMG/M metagenome (GOLD analysis project Ga0041059, IMG submission 56232) | Arabidopsis roots microbial communities from North Carolina, USA - Col MF nosort | ecosystem: Host-associated > Plants > Roots > Unclassified | place: USA: North Carolina | collected 2013-09-02 | reverse complement strand
AGAGAGAGAGAGAGAGAGAGAGAGAGAGAGAGAGAGAGAGAGAGAGAGAGAGAGAGAGAGAGAGAGAGACATACCTGGATAGTGAAACGAAACCCTAATTTTGACCCGAGAGAGAGAGACGATAGCAACAAGAGGAAGAAGAGCAGAGTGGGGGAAGAAGAAGATGAAGAAGATATTTATAGATTAGAGAGAGAGAACTAACACTGTCTTCTAACGGATAATATGATCCTAACTCCGTTAATTAACGGTCCCACTAAACGGGTCCCACCAGTGATTTTTTTTCTCTTTTATATTCATTGTTAATTCATTTTTTGAGGACATGTATTGTATGCACTTAATTAAATTTTGAATTCGTCTACTTATTTCGTTTTTGTTTTGTCTTATCGAGAGTTAGAGAGATAATATATCACGTGTCAGTTATTCCTTGGTAATATTTTAAACCAAACCCGCGCGGAATCAAAAATTAAAAGATACAAAAAAATCCCCACCCAAATTTCACCTATTTTTTTCCTATCATTTTATAATTACCTATTTGACTCTATGCGATGGTTAAAATAGTAATTATTTTTATGATTTATGATAGTGAGAGAACCATGTTAAATGAAGTGAATAAACGGTAATTTTTTGCTAAATTAAGACTAATTAATTCATAGAAAAATTAAGTGGTGCCGTAAAATTAATATTAGTTAATTCATAGAGAAAAAAGAATATGAAAACGAAAGAAAAGGAGAAACGGTAAGAAGAGTGCGATGACTTTGGCCTACCTAACTTCTCTACCCGTCTTCTTTGCTCCTTCACATCATTTTTCACTCTGTTAACGTCTAACAAAGTTTTGACTTTATTGTGGTCAATGTTTATCTGACTTGGGCTTTTTTAAAGCCCACTTGCAATTCTACAAAATTAGGACCTTGAATCGGGAGGATCATGTCCTATTGCACTTTATCATGTTTTTGTGATTTTGTCAACTGATTTCAAACACACAAAAAAAAAAAGTCAAATAATTCTTCAATTTTCAGAATTTAGAAATCCCAATACAGTAAGTAAAAAGACTTAACATGTGAATAGTTTTTAGAACACATGTTATTTTAATAAAGAAATTTTTATAATCGTTTTGATAGATAACCTAAATTTATAAAATCGTTTTCATTTTACCTAGTAAACCTTTGATATATATAATATCCAAACAACGTCATCTATCATTAGAGAATTCAAGGTGGAGAGACAAATACAAATTACAATAACATATATAAACTAACAAAGATAAGTAAATACAAGACATTCTAACATTAAAGAACAGCTGTAAATTGGTAACTTGATAAATAGCAAAATCATAACAAATCTCAATGAGACCAACAACTGAAACTTAAAAGATTGCAGCTGATCTTATCGCATCCAACTTGAATTTATATGTTGGATGCATAAATGCTTGCATAGATGTGAATAAATTTGTTTCTCTTTCTTACGTTTAGAGCTTTCATTTATGTCATAACGTGTTTTACCATAAAATCTTCGACCAGAAGAAGAGAATGAAAAGGAATGCATAGATGTGGAACTTGAAGCAGGAAACCTCGGAGGGTGAAGACCCCCATTAAACTCATTGTCATGTAAAGGTGGTGAAGTAGGAGGAGGAGGCTAGGATATTGGTGAGTATGAGGAGATGTCGATTCAGAATTATTTACAAGAGTTTGATGAGTAAGATTGTTTGATCCAATACCTTCTTTCCAAACAGGCCCACAACTAGAACATCTTTTTCATCATCTTGAACCACATGAGCAACTAAAAGGGGACAATTATTGGCATGATGATTTATAAGGCAACAATTGGTACAAATTCTCTGAAGCCTTTCATTCCCAAATCCTAGCATAGCTCATTCCATGGATTTAAATTGAACTCTTCGAAAAAATATAAGACGATATGTGATCATAATTCTAATCTTAACATGGATAAAGGTTATATAAGTTGTAGTCTCTTCATTATAATCCAACTCAAAAACAGGTCCAAAAATACCTGTAATAAAACGCATAGTTAGTTCAGAGAAATAAGGAAAGAGGATATCTCTAACTTGAACTCATAAATCAATGAAAGTGAAAAAGTTCGGACCAGAAAAATCTTCTCATCTTTTCAAAGCAACAGACTACTAGTTAAACATGCAAGAAACTCTTCTCAAAATAGACATCAAGTCAAACTGAGAACAAAAACGAATATATATTAGAGTCAGGAATATATATGCGTATAGTATGTGATCATATTGCATAATAATTATCGTCTATAAACAAACGTAAACTTCAACGTCGTTAGTAGACTATAACTTAAAATTATATTTATTATAATGGAACATATTTTAAATTTTGTTAATGTAAGCTATTTACTTTTATTTAATATAGTTTACAATTTGATTACAAAAATATATTTTTAATCAATCTTTCTAATAACTCCCAATTCTTATTAACTACCAATTACTTTAAAAAATCTATTATATATTTTTACTCTCTTTTACTCTAATTATCACTTTTCTTTTCCTCCTGATACATCTTTTCCCAATTACTGTACTCTCAATTACTCTAATGTTATCCAATCAGACCCTAAATAATGTATCTACAAAGAGTCATGTATGTATAAACCACGTGTAAACCTAATAGATAAACCCACGTGAAGAGAGGTATGGATGCTAACTTCAAGACCGATCCAATAATAGTTGAAAATAACACGGACTGATTAAATTTCCTTCATAACAAGTCAACGAAAGTCTTTTATTAATGGTAACGGTAACATGTCACACGCTCCCAATTAAATGCTAATCTCAAATCTTAATAAGCATTTTTCTTAGCTCCTCGAGCCTCCCATAGGATTACTCTTTAAGACTTGGTGATAGTAGTTGTTGAAATTTGATGAACATGCAAGTGACACATATTACATATACGGCTCTACTTTCTACCAAGTGGTACCACAACGTACACAAATAAAAATTTAACAAAAAGAAAAACGTACACAAATAAATTAAATTCTTAAAAGAATATTTCCTCCAAGTCAAAGAAGAAACAAGTTTACTCTTCTTTTAACGTCCGGGTCTTCTTTTAACGTCCGGGTTATATATATAGTAATTGCTAAAAGCCCAAAACTTTATGTGATTTAGAACAAACAGACTTTATGTGATTTAGAACAAACAATTTTCAGAATCATACATTTTCTTAATGCCTTGAGCAACTTTTGATCACCATAATTTACTGTCTTTTTCGAAAACTTATGTAAGTGAGTTGTTATTGTTGTTCTAATAATAATTATAAAAATGGCAACATTGTTATGGTGGGGAATCCTCGAGGAATATACCGATGCCAAATCAGCTGTGAAATGAAGAGAGAGACGTCATAGAAAGTAGGTGGGCCTCTAGTGGGCCGTGCATGTTCTCAAAAGTTTTCCACTTTCCTCACATTTTTCTCCTTTTTTGGTCTTTTTCAATTAAACGCCACATTCATTTTTATTTTTATTTTGTTGCAAACTTAGCTATTTTAAATCTATTGTAAAGTTTATCAAATTTTTATTTTTATTATTATAGAATGTTTGTTATTAGAAAATATATCTTTTGTAATGAAAGGCTGTAATTTATTTATTTTGATATAAACTTGCCAAACAAATGTTTTCCGTATCCTCGTTTTTCAAGATAGAGTATTTTTTATTATTATAAAATATATATCTTTTGCAATGAAAATTTTTAATTTAAAATTTGTTTATTATTTGATTATGTCATAGTATTAATAGATACTATATCTTTTGCATTTTTTGAAAATAGTGAAAGAAACTTTTCGCATGCTTTGTGTTGTGAGTTGTTGAAGAAAAAAACTTTTAGAGTGTGAGTTGTTGACAAACAAAATTAAATACATCTTTTGCATGCTTTTTTTTTCTTTTTCTTAATTCACTAATTAATGGACCTTTAGATTTACAAATGGTTAACATAAATAAATTAAAGGTTGTGGATACGAAACTAGTTAATTTAATAGTATTGTTTACTTTTTGTATTTTGAATAATCTATATATAGAGTAAACCTATAAAATTCATATTTTCATATATTATTTTCTAAAATTCCTACAAATGATTTAGGACTTATCAATAAAAGTTTTGAAGATGTTTTAAATATTTTGTGGTAATTTTGAATTAATATAAAAAATCAATTCTATGTTTTAGAATACCTCTATTTCATATATATATGTTAAATATGGAAGATCCAAGAAAACCAAATTGGGTTCGAAATGTTTCACCATTTTAATAAATTCTGATTTGTTTTTTTTTTTGTAAAATTAATAAAATGTATGATTTTTCTAGTCCTTATAGTTTAACATTGCTTCGGAAATCCCATGAATTGCTACTGACTTTTAGTATTTGTGGTTACAGCAATTATTTGTAAATTGTAACACTAGATTTTTGCATCCAATAATAAGAGTGAAAACTTAAAATGATGAAGGATTTTAGGATTTTAGGAGTTCTTTCAAAAAATTCAACTAGATGTCAAATATATATCAATTAGTCGATTACTTTTAAATATAGTATATGTTTGGTAACAAAAACATTGGTAAATCCGAATGCCAAATGGCAACGGCTGGTCCAAACTTAACAGCTATAGGGTTCTTCCTTTACAAGTTGGAGATTTGTACACATATTTAATAACGCACACACACACACGTTTATACATAAAGACTCAAATCTATAAATAGAGGTATAGAGTGAAAGGAAACGCCTAAGAATCCGGAAAGCTCAAAACAAAAATTGAGAGAAAAATATAGCATTAGATACGGGAAGGTCCACGTAAGACCCGTACTCTACTTTGATTCTCTCAATCTCCTTCAATTTTTTTCTAGATTTTTTTTGTGATCAATCTTTGATCTAAGAAGATGAAGCGTGAGTATTTAGATTATACACTTGTGCCTTTAGGGCTTGCTTTGATGGTCTTTTATCATCTATGGCTTCTCTACCGTATCATCCACCGTCCTTCTTCGACTGTTGTTGGCCTTAACGCCTTCAATCGCCGCCTTTGGGTCCAAGCCATGATGGAGGTCTATCTTTTTACTATTTTTTAATCATATTTATTTGCTTTTGGTTATAAAAATGCATATGTAGATTTGTTTTTTCTAGTCAAATATATATGATTGATCTCTCTACTTAATTTTACATGAGTTATATGATCATTTTTTTCCTGGAAAATGCAAAATTATTTTAGCTCATTTGGTTTTATATTTTGAGGGTTGTTGGAGATGATAACTAAGGAGAATCTTGTTTATATAAATTGCTTATAGTGTTGATTTACACATAACGATAAAGATGAATTAATTGAATAAGAAGTGATAAATGATAAGTGTATGCATGTGTAGAGATTTTCCTGGGAAAGAAAATACTGACAACAGTTTCAGGTCCTTTTGTATTGGATTGGAGGATGTGAGGTTGAGATTCTATCTCACTATGTGCATATATAAAGTTTAGTATATGGTTTATATATAAATATGAGTATAATTCTAAGTATAATCATCATGCATGCACCTCATAAATTGATACTAATATTGAAAGTTGAAACAGTATCAAGTTGTTTTTCTTTCTTCTTTTGCTCAGATTTTTTCTTTTCTATGTGAACATAATTATGTTAAAGTTCTTTACGTTAATGCAAGATTTTGAACATTTCCTTACTAAATGAATCCGCAAGTGTGAAAGCTAACAACACTCAAAAGATGCTTTGCATTTTTGGGAAACTTTTTTTTGAAAAAAATGTTTATAATTACATTATTTCCTCCACCAATTTTTTTCACTTTTTGTTGGATTTGAGATTTCTTGTACTAACTTATGTTCCGTTAACAACTATTGTAAACAGGACTCATCCAAAAACGGCGTTTTAGCGGTTCAAACGCTAAGGAACAACATAATGGCATCAACTCTATTAGCATCAACCGCAATAATGTTATGTTCACTAATCGCGGTACTAATGACTAGCGCTACAGGAGAGCGATCAGTCTGGTTTGTGTTTGGAGACAAAAGCGACCGAGCCTTCTCGCTCAAGTTCTTCGCAATCCTCGTGTGTTTCCTAGTCGCGTTTCTCCTCAATGTCCAATCAATTCGTTATTACAGCCATGCAAGCATCCTTATCAATGTCCCCTTTAAACAGCTCATGGCTGTTTCTTCAGGTGGTCGTGGTAATGGTAGTCTTATGATAAACCAAGATTATGTGGCTGCAACGGTTAACCGTGGGAGTTACTTCTGGTCGTTAGGACTACGAGCGTTCTACTTCTCCTCGCCTTTATTCCTATGGATCTTTGGTCCCATCCCAATGTTCATAACTTGTTGCGTTCTTGTTTGTTCGTTGTACTTCCTTGATTTAACGTTTGACTCGATGAAATGTAGCGTTGGAGCCGCAGACGCGGAGGAGCCCGAGATTAGAAGCTTAGCTCAGAATGTTTAGTAGTTTTTTTTTAATTTGATAATGGTTAGGGGTTCAGATATATTGAAGAGAGTTTTGTTCAATGGAACATACAAATCTTGTAAGTTGTATTGATTCAGGTTCAATGGTAGTTGAACCGTGTCAAAGTGTCACTCTGTAACCAAGTGAAGAAATTTGTTGTCATTTAACCGTAAAATTGTCAATTTTACTGATGTCAAAGATATATATATTTTTTTGGTAATTTTGCATATGCATATGGTATATATGGATCATATATATTCCATGTTTATTTTCAACCCTTTACTTTAAAAGTTACGAAGAATTTAGAACAAATTACAAATATGGACTTGGATCAAAAATGTTCATAAATTCTACTTCTATAGCTTTTTCTTTCCCCGTTTATAATATATGGTATTCGGAGGTAACATTTTTCTTATTTTTTCTGTCAACCACATTAATTGTTTGAGATCTCTTTAACCCTTTTGTAGTTAGGACAAATGTTAAGAATCCATAATAGTAAAACTAAATATGTATTTATTTTTGGAGCTTTTATTTTTAATCTTTTTTTAAAACACTATATATATAGTGGGTGGTTTTCTATATTTTTTTAACTAACGTTGATATAGGATTTAACCCACGATATACCGTGGGACAATTTGTGTTTCGCACAATCTTGATTCGATATGTTTAATATTGGTAGTGTAACAAAATAATAAAATGAAAAGAGCAATTGGGTAGGGTCGGATCATCATGAGATATTTAGTAATTTAACAACTTGTAGTTTTGGTGACTTCTTAAATTTTGATCAGATAGAACATAGCCACTAAGTAGGATCATGAGGAAATACATAATTTTCTAAATAAAATAAAAATAAAAAGAGAGATTTCCACATATTCAAGTTTTAATATTTTTTCTTTGTTTTTCAAATAAATTAAAACTAAACTAAAATCCACATCTAATTACCATTCAAATTTTTCAAACAACTAACATTTACACCAAAAAAAAAAATTACAAACTAAAATTCGAAAGCCAAAAACTATTTTAAAAGCTACATACATTTATGATTTTAAACAACGGAAAATAAAATATTTCCAGAAACTGAACTTTGAGATAGAAAGTAAACGTCTTTAGTAACTAAGTGATTGGTTGGCATGTCACCGTAAATTATTCGCTGTAAAATTTTGACCGTCAGCGTGTAAAATGCAACCGTGTATTTTATTGTTATACGTGTAGATATTAGGGATATAAAGTCTTAGAAGTAAATTTATTAGTCGTATCTTAAAATATGATTAGTAAATATTTTATAAAATATTATAGTTAACCAAACTATATAATAAACAACAACACAAATTTTGTGATGCACATATAGGTTAAATGGAATCTATATAAACATGTAAAATAGTTTATATGTTAGTCGGATAATAACTACATATTAGTTGAAAAGAATATATACATATAAATTTTTTGTTCAAATGTTGTTCAAAATTTATACATAAGTATACATTAACAAACAAAACTATACATGGTATTTATACTATTAGTATATATCCATCTAGTGCCTAGTGTACATTATATAAGCAACACATAAAAAATGATCATGAGGAAATAAAATTAAAATAAAAGAGAGATTAAATTAAAAATATAACTTATAGAACTTATAACAACATATGGTTTTAGGTTGTAGAAATATAAGATTTACGGTCACAAGATTTTTTTTTTTTCTAAAACTAATTCACAACAATTTGGTCTTCACAAAAACAATTATGGTTGTAAAAGATTACATTCCAACTAATCAAACACTATAAGAGACTATCCTCAAACTAGAAACGCAGAGGTCTAAACCCAAAAACAAAACAAAAAGCAATGACTTAGATAAACTTTGTTGGATATGGGCTTCGCCCCATTTAACATTCGGAGGCCCAAACAAAGAGTCATTGAAAACCTCAGTTAAGAATGATGAAGACCAGCCCCCCTGAGAAAGCCGCAGCCCATTGCGAGATGAGGCCCATTTTCTGGAAAGGATCAGCCGCCATAGAAGTTTCATATCGCTCAGAAAATGGTACTGTGTACTTTCATTGAAGTACTATAAATATTGACAGAGGAATGCCAGAAAAGGACACCTGAAGTCGGACGAGAATAGTACAAGAACATTCTCATTCGGATTCAAAGACATAAGCTCGACAATTGACTTGTGTAGTTTTATTCTTGTTGTATCTCTTAAAACGAGGCTTGGCTGTAAACATATCTTGTAAACGGCCGAACGTTAAGTTTAGATAAATAAGATCTTCCTTTTCGCTCGCTACTTTCTTCTCTGTTTTTGAGGTTTAGTTTTGAGTACCAACGGACTTCGATATCAAACGTTTTAAAGTTTAAACCTATTTGATTTACATTATTTGGTTTAAATAAATTGATTCAGACTTCACACGACCAAGAAAAAAAAATGGTTGAATTGGGTTCTCATCTATTGGGCTTTAACAACAAACACTATTAGTAAGATGGGCTGGCCAGTTGTGTAAACTGTTTCATATTGGTAAATCAATATGATACCAATTAAGTTTATTTAATTCTTCTTTAACTTCCGTACAACTATCACGAAGCTTCCTTTATAGCATCAACGTGTCAATATATGATTCGCTAGGTGACATCTCTCGTTCAGACATCCTCACCTTTTGACTCATATAACCCCTATTTCCGTAACTATTTTACTGCAATACTTCAGGGGTAAAATAGGTATTTACATTCTGTTTTGCCTTTTACGCGTAACGAACGTGGTTTTGTGTTTTATGACTTTCTGGGAAACAGTGGTACGCCTATCCACGCGCCACTTTTTCATCTCTTTGTCTTTGATATCTCTCTTGTCTGACCAAATCGTGTCACATCTCCTTCTTCTCCACTTTACCAAATCGTGTCAAATTTTAGGGTTTTTTCTTTTCGTACTTCATCAAATTCTGGAATCTGGTTTTTTCTTAGTTTTCTTCTATATACCTTTGAATCGCATCTTTGATCCAAATTCATTTTAGATATCACCTTGAAGTCGAATTTGTGATTTTTTCTTTTCCTCTCGAATTCTCAAAGTCTCACGCAACTATGAAAGAAGACATGGAAGTACTATCGCTCGCTTCACTACCGGTTGGGTTCAGATTTAGTCCAACGGACGAAGAGTTAGTCCGGTACTATCTCCGGCTCAAGATCAACGGTCACGATAACGACGTTAGAGTAATTCGTGAGATCGATATCTGCAAATGGGAGCCTTGGGATTTGCCTGGTAATTCCTTTCTTCATCAAATCAATTCGTTGATTCATCTTTAGCTCTTTAGTCTCGGTTTAGCAATTCCCAGGCTTCAATTCCGGTTTATGCATGTTTGAATTTGGAACAATATGATCAATAACTTCTTAGCTTAGGTAGTGGACTTAGTGAATTTGAGTAAAGATTTATACTTTAGTATTTGTGGTGTAGATTTTTCTGTGGTGAAGACAACAGACTCAGAGTGGCTCTTCTTTTGTCCTTTGGACCGGAAATATCCGAGTGGAAGTCGAATGAATAGAGCTACTGTGGCTGGATACTGGAAGGCGACGGGAAAAGACCGTAAGATCAAATCAGGAAAGACTAAGATTATAGGTGTTAAGAGGACTCTAGTGTTTTATACAGGTCGTGCTCCTAAAGGGACACGAACTTGTTGGATTATGCATGAGTATCGTGCTACTGAGAAGGATCTTGATGGAACAAAGTCTGGCCAGGTAAAAACCAACTTGGCAAATGATGGCATTAACTTGTGTGTGTAGGTCTTTTGTGTTTCTGATTGTGTTTGTTTGATTGTTTTTGGTTGCAGAATCCGTTTGTTGTTTGTAAGTTGTTTAAGAAGCAAGATATTGTGAACGGAGCTGCTGAACCAGAAGAGTCAAAGTCATGTGAAGTTGAACCAGCGGTATCGTCTCCAACTGTTGTGGACGAGGTTGAAATGTCTGAGGTATCTCCTGTTTTCCCTAAAACAGAAGAGACTAATCCTTGTGACGTCGCAGAGTCTTCTCTTGTAATCCCCAGCGAATGTCGTAGTGGATACTCTGTCCCTGAGGTTACAACCACCGGGGTAAGGATGAACAAAATACATTCTTTTCATTACAGGAGGCGGTACAACCGCTTTGTAAACTTACAAACTTCATTTTACTCAACAGCTTGACGATATCGATTGGCTCTCGTTTATGGAGTTTGATTCCCCGAAGCTGTTCTCTCCGTTGCACTCTCAGGTGCAATCTGAGCTCGGTTCCTCTTTCAATGGCTTACAATCTGAGTCTAGTGAATTGTTCAAAAACCACAATGAGGATTACATTCAGACTCAGTACGGTACAAATGATGCGGATGAATATATGTCCAAGTTCTTGGATTCTTTTCTTGACATTCCCTATGAGCCAGAACAGATCCCATATGAGCCACAGAATCTTAGCTCATGCAACAAGATCAATGATGAATCTAAGAGAGGAATTAAGATTAGAGCTCGACGAGCACAAGCCCCGGGTTGTGCTGAGCAGTTTGTAATGCAGGGCGATGCCTCAAGAAGGCTGCGTCTTCAGGTTAACCTTAACAGCCACAAGTCAGAAACTGACAGTACACAACTTCAATTTATCAAGAAAGAGGTGAGAAGAAGTTTGTTTTCATACCTTCTCATGTATTACAATTTATGATCCTTATATTTATGCGATAAAATGTATATAGGTTAAGGACACAACAACGGAAACTATGACGAAAGGATGTGGAAATTTCACAAGATCAAAGAGCAGGACTAGTTTCATATTCAAGAAAATTGCAGCCATGGGATGTTCATACAGAGGGCTTTTCAGAGTCGGTGTGGTAGCGGTTGTGTGTGTGATGTCGGTCTGCAGTCTAGTCGCATAAATCCGCTGAATGTGATGTTTGTTCCGATCAATTCATATAGTAAGAATAAAGAAAGTGGTTTTTACGGGTGGAGAGAGCGCGGATTTGTGTGTATAACAGGGGTTTTGGCCTGGTTCTGCATCTGTTGTTATTGTTGTTGTTTTTGTCGGCTTAAGCTTAACCATGGTCGGTTTAGGAGTGTAGTAGACTTGTAGTTAACATGTACGACGACTCATAATATTCAGATGGTAATGTTTGGAAATTTTTTTATTCCTGACCACATGTGTCTTGAGATTGCGTTTTTGACATTTTTAGTAGCCTTGTACAATCAGAAACAAACTACGAGTTCGAATGGTAGCACCGTAATGAAAACGGTGTCAAACATGTTAGTACGAACCGACCGGGTAGAGATATTTATTAGAGGTGTGTTTATTTCGTATATCATTAAACATGTTTAGTATGATAGGACGGTTTGATTGAGGGTATGGACTGTTAAACATGTCATTTGGGTATTTTATGGCATTAAGTATGCCCAGTAATATATTACAAAATTTTTGGACAAAAGAATGCATATTTGAATAGTTCAAATAATATGATCACCTCTCTTTTCTCTCCTTCATATCTTTTAGAGAGAGGAACTGTTGAATTCTGCCGACCGGATTATTCTGGTAAACTGCCGTCCCAAGTTTTGGGCTTTTGCCCGACATCTTTTTGGCTTTGTTAGCAAAGATGGCCGGTCCTCTTCTGGCAAATCCGGCTTCTACAAGAATAATTGTATCCTTACTACTTAATTGTATGGACCAAGAATAAAATTTCAAAATTTAGTTGTTTTCTTGATATCTGTAAAAAAAATTAAACAACACTTACAATAAGACATAGGAAGCAGTTTGTATCAATATTACTGTCGTGTTGCTTTGGAATAAAACCCAAAATACGTAAGTACCAAAACAATTATTAGACTTTTTAAATGTGTTAGCTGATATAAGTAGTATATATCAATGTTGTATCATACTTTGAATAAAACTCAAAATTATGTGTGAGTAAGAAAAGAAAATACAATTCTTTCCAATATATAAAAACATCGTAAATGCATAAAATATGTGCATTCGAATCTTAACGCCATTGCAGTTGGACTCATGTCTCCACATGCGATGCACCGAACACCAACTAACTTTATCTCAACTATTTTTAGAATTCACGTATCATGTTCTTTAATCAATTTAATATTTCGATTATAAATTTATAATGACCAAAGAAGGTGATGCACACTTTTAAAGCGTAAATATACAATAGTGGATATGAATGACTCGATGCTTGATCATTAACATGGCACATTACATAAAACAAAAGTCTATAAATTTCTTTTAAGTTTTATTAAAAACGGATGACAAGAAAAGAGAGTCTATAAACTTATTTTAGCAGAGAAACTAATTCGGTTGTGGCATAGAGTTATTTTTTTATATGGTTTAGTCAATATGGCTTTTTGTATTTTTGACTTTTTGGATATACTTTTGAATCAGATTAAAGTCGCATATTGCCGGTTGGTATAAAAGGAACTTCATGTTAATTCCAGAACGATCTGAAAAATCTTCCATAAATCAATTTTATTTAACAAATGCAAAAACCATTAGTACGTAAAATTAACCTATAAAAAACCAGAGGTTATTTATTGTCTTGATTTTTGATCTGCGATAACATCTGCTGAGTTTTGAGTTATACAAACCACTCAAGTCTCAACATTGAGATTTTTTCAGGTCCATTTGGATAAAACAATAGTTGAAACCCATAAAGATAGTGCGCGTCAAAAGTAAATTATACATTGAGACTCAAACTGTGAAAACGATCGGATACAAATTACATGTCAATTATTATTACTTAAAGTTCATTTTATAGCAGGTATACCAAAAAGTTAAGTCCAAATTCGCAGTTTTAGAGGAATTTTTTACTACAAGTAAAGTGATAATATCATCAGTTTTACCAAACGATGGAGACCAATTTTAGTTTGTAGCATAATATAGAAAGTATAAACTAATTTAGAGATGGACACAAGGTAAAATACAAGTGATTCATTTTTCAGCTGTTGTGTATGAAAAATTGTTTTATATGTTACTTTTATTCGTTCGAAACGGATATTCAACATTTTACATTAAAAAAAATTTCGTTGCAGGTTATTATGAAAAAAATACATTTCTATTGTACCGTTTTAATATTTTTATAACAAACACTAAAAATATCATTTACCTCTGTAACAAAAAAAAAATCATTTGCCTGAAAAATTCTTCAATTTCATTACCTAATCCACTCCAAACAATTACATAGTAAAAATGAGATTTTTGTTATTTACGAATACTTTCATTCTTATAAGCAATACAGTGGATATACTAAATTTAAAATTTTGTAACTCTTTAAGACTTATTAAAAATTATTGCCAAACTCACCAAGAAATATGGAAATAAATGTACTTTTTTGTTAAATCATATTTGGATAAAAGATGGACTCATAGATACGCACAAAAATGTATACATTCAGCATATTGTGTAAGCTGAGTCAGCTCCAGGTGTTTGGGCACATGTAAACATGGACCCGACCTTTTTACCTCTTTTTCTGTTATAAGTTTTTAAAATAAAATTAGATTACTTCACAAAGACTATAAAAAGGATTATAATTCCAAAAACAAAACAAAATTATAAAAGTAAAAAAGATATAGTTAACTAGAAAGTTACCAAACATGGATTATAAACCGGTCAACTACGTACATTAAGAATCTGAGTGAATTCTCTGAACACTTTCATCTATCATTTTCTTATAGCTAATTTTGTCTTAGTGGCGAACCGTAAATGCCTCTAAAGGTTCACTTTAATTTCTAAATAGTTCTTCCAACTATCGAGCTTATTTGTTTTATACTTTATATGATAGTTGTAATATGTCATAATGTCTGAGTTGCGATATATCAAATAGGGCACGACGGATAAGAACACACATTGATGGTGATATCAACCAGAAATATATGATATACGTGTTGTCTATAAAACGCCCCTAATTTATTCATTAACTTCACATAATCACGTAAACTAACATTAGTCGCATAATCGAGTAACAAACATCTACTGGTCTACAAGAGTTGTCTTAAGTCTTGACTGCCAAACAAAATGAAATTATTCTCTCATTTGTCCAAATTTAATCTAAAGCATCCCACGTGATTTCTACTTTTTCCACCATGCCAAGGGGTTTTTACAAACACTTTAATCTACCCAAATATATTTTTAATAGTTTTCATTTTATTGGGCACCCCATGTTGCATCTATCCCCAAAAATTGCTTTTGAAGAAATGTGAATACTATTTTTCTATTTTTATGAAAATATAGAACACATTGTTTAGTGAGTTTTCTACTGATTAGATTGTTCTTAGTATCGAGAATACAAGTAACCGAAACTTGTGGTTAAAGGATTTTGATGCCTCTGCTAAAAGGAGATAAATCAAATCTACCAAATCCGCTTTAACGAACAAAGAGAAACTAATCTAATGGTTTCATACAATGTATGCAACTATAGTTTGATTTGTCTTTTCTAACCACTTCGAACTATAGAAATTACTTGCAATGAGAAATAAATAGTATACTTTCTGAACTATTTTTTTTTTTTCGATTACATTACACACTACAAACAAAATAGTTTGTGTGTGAAATTTAGCTTTTAACTTTGTAATGTATTACTTATAAAACATAAAAATAAAACCTCTTCGTATTGTAAATGATAAGTATTTTCTTAGTAAATAAATTATTTAGCTGACAACATAATGTTGGGTAGAGATGATGACACGTCATCTTATCATCTTTTTCTCGAACTAACATTGGGTTAGAAGTTATATTAAAATTAAGAATAGGAAAGATTAAATTACTATAGAAAATTAAGGAGGAACAATATAAATGTAACCAATAAAGTCGGTGAGTATGATGCAAAGTATTGTCCTTTTCGATGCCAAAAATTATTTTCTCATGGTACGTTCCTTTTATTTATACATAGTTTTCCGCGTTATCATGAATATACGTTTCTCCCATGAAAAAAAAAATATACATATCAGAAGGGAGTAATCCACATAACATGAAAAGAAAAGGAACAAGCTAAGTGGTAGGAATTTGCAAGTAATAAATTGTTTTCTTAGAATATTGTAATACATATGTGGTTTTTATATCAAACTTAGAATTTGATTTCTCATGTTGAGGTGTGAAAAACTAAATTATCATGCAAAAACTTGTAGATTTTGAATACAGTAAAAGATCACATATCTTACAACTAAAATTAACAAGATTAAATTTCATATTTTGGAAGCCTAACTGAAAAAAACTGACTCAACAAAACGAACAACATCCGGACATAACTAATACGATGCCCATTATACAATCATTCAAGGTACATGATCAAAGCACACCCACATTCTATGCCTATAAAACCTACCGACCTCGGACCATCTTGTTCCGGGCCCTCTTCAAAAAATAGTAAATTGCAAAAGAAAGAAAATCGAAAAGGTTGTTTGTAAAATAATTACAAAACATAATTAGTGGTGAGAATAAATCTAAATATAAGGTACAAGGGGGTGAAGGGGTGTGTGTCTATATATGTTGGATGATTAGTTTCTGCCATGTGCTATGGAATCAACCTCTTATGCTTTATGTTCTGTTTAGCTCCTACCTTATACTATAACTTTAATTATTCATCAATAATTCTAATTCTCCTTCGTTTTTTAATATACTAGTGTTTCATATAAATACTCGCTCTCTCTACTCATTCCCTCCATAACATATATTTCTTCTTCGTTTCATTCATAATCGTCTTATAACCACAGATTCTAAAACATGGGAGAAGAAGTAAAACCAGTAAGATCTAAAGTTCCTTCAATACTTTTAAACCACAACAAATTAAGTACCTATTTTGTAACTAATTGGTGATTGATGTTTTCAACTTTTCATTATTAGGAGGCAAAGGAGGCAGCCTCTGCTCCACAGGCCGTCCCCGCTGAGGAGGAGGAGAAGAAGAAAGATGTAGCGGAGGAGAAGAAAGTGGCGGCTGAGGAGGAGAAACCAAAGGAGGAAGAGGAGCCGCAACCACCACCACCGCCTCCACCCTTCATACTCTACGTCGACTTGCATTGTGTTGGATGCGCTAAGAAGATTGAAAGATCTATTCTAAAAATTAGAGGTAAAAGAATATATGAATGGATGGAGGATTAGATTCTGCTAAGAATAATTGTTCAACACTTTTAATCAACAAAACAAATTCTCTTTCTAATATATAAAAACCATTAGCTTCATTCTCAAAATCCCAACTACCTAATATTATTTTATAAAGCTCAAAAGGGAAATTTTAATTCTTTTTTTTAACATATTAAAAATGTCTAGGTGTGGAAGAAGTGGTGATGGATATGAATGAGAACCAAGTGACGATAAAGGGAGTGTTGGATCCGCAAGCAGTGTGCAACAAAATCAAGAAGAAGACTAAAAGAATGGCCAAAGTCCTCTCGCCGCTTCCGGCAGCTGAGGGAGAGCCTCTGCCACCAATCATAACCTCTCAGGTCTCCGGCGGCCTCACCACCGTCGAGCTCAGCGTTAACATGCACTGCCAAGCTTGTGCTGACCAGCTCAAGAAGAAGATTCTCAAAATGAGAGGTACATGCATATATATATATATATATATATATTTGTGGATCTAGTCAAAACCAAAATACTCTTTTTCAATGTACATAATTTTAAGGATGGTTAAAAGTTTTTGGTTGTATTGAAAACGGTATTTTGTTTTATAATTTGTTGTTCTGCATGAATCGCAATAATCGTTAAATAAAAATAATAATATATATTTCCCACCGTTTTTAATTAAACATACGCATCCATATTAAAATAATATATCATTTGGTATAGATGTCACCTAAGAATTCATTATATATCATGTCAAAAAGAAGAAGTTACTATATATCTCGTTATGCATTACGTCACATGCATGTTTAAGCTAAATTTGTTGATGACAATTAGATTTTGCGAAGTTTCTATTTTTTTTTAGTAGTAATTAATATTGAGCTTAAAGGACTAACTAATATTGTTGGTTAGGGGTCCAAACAACTGTGACAGAGCACACCACGGGAAAAGTAATAGTGACTGGGACAATGGACGCTGAGAAGCTTGTGGATTACGTCTACCGTCGGACCAAAAAGCAAGCCCGAATCGTACCCCAACCTGACCCGGAACCTGAAGCCCCCGCGGCCGCGCAGGAAGAAAAGAAGGAGGAGAGCGGTGAAGGCAATGAAAAACCACCAGAGACCGGAGAGGAAAAGGAAGAAGAGAAGAAGAAGGAGGGAGAGGAAAATGGAGAGGAAGGTGGTGGAGAAGAGGCGGCGGCTACGGAGGAAGAGAGACGAGACAATGAAATGACGGCTATGGCCCAAGAAGAAGGGATGAAGAGGATGATGTATTACTATCAACCTTCATACGTCATAGAGAGGATTCCTCCGCCGCAGCTTTTTAGCGACGAGAACCCTAATGCTTGTTGCATTTCTTAATTAAATTTGGTTTCGTATATGTCTATGGAAAATATAATTAGAGGAATTAATAATTAGGTAAGAAAAGAAAGAAAATAGGTAAAGAATTTGTAAACTATTTATTTTTTAATATAATGTACGTGTGTTTGGTATCTTTAATTATCGGTGGATACGTTACGCGTTGGTATATACGTAATCGCAACTATAACAATTAACAACGATCGATACGGAATCTACTTAAATTCATGTAAGAATACAAAGTGTGACACGAATTTGTTTTGTATATTCTAGAGGAAAATTTATATGTCATAATGTAAAAAGGATTTATAAAGACAAAGAGATTCTAGTGGGAATTTGGAGATCTAGGTGGGTCTGCACATGGCATGCTTCTTTTTTCTTTTGCTACGTCAATCTCCATTTTTCGGACGTGGCAGGCTTTTCCAGCATACCTTGTCTATTTCTTCTCAACCTCTCAAATTTTGTGAATGTCTTTTCTTTTTAGAGAAACGATAAAAAAAATTGATGGAAGACTTGTGCTATAAAGGTTGAAGTTTCTCGTTAAAGTACTCACTTGAAAGAGGTTTAAGTCGACACCACGTGAGAAGCACTCGTGAGTCATTAATTAATTAGTCGTTCGAAGTTTGCTTGCTTTTGAACGAGTGTGTGTTATGAGAGAAAGAGAGAGTCAGTGAAGTAATTTGAGCGATCCTAGCTAGTAGAGAGAAACATAGAAATTTCAACAAGTGTCAGTGGAATGTTTTGGAAGGGATTCTCTAGTGAGACGTAGGAGATTTCAGTTTGAATCCCCAATTCTAGTTGTCGTTGTTCTTTATGTTTTAAGGTTATTCGTTTAAATACATCTATGAAACACTTTCATAATATATTTTTATTTTTATTTTTAACAACGAAATTTAAAGCCGAAATCCCTAATTTTCATGGGTCCAGAGTTCACATGTGATCCATCTCTTCTGGATTCAACACAGAATATTGGCCTAAAGCATACTTAAATTATATGGCCCACTTCTTTATTCAGGTTTTGTTCCTGAACAAACAATAGTTTATGTACTTGAACAAGCTTCCTATCATGCATCTAAAAAAACTCCCATATACATACCCGAACCAAATGTTTTCTAACACATTTCTTATGCATTAATTGAACAAAACTATACTATCAAAGCTTCAAAGGTGCGCCAAAATAGTATTTCTGAATAAGTAATCTTGCCATTTGAGCATGTTTACTCTGGTTGTTGAGATCTATATCAATTACATGCACGAGGTGATTATCTTGTCGTTTCATTTTTTATAAACTTGTCATAAAACTCCTTGTGAATTTAACTGCTCGTTTCAGGTTTTTTAGTCTAGTCATAGAACTCTTCAAAATTCATAATAAATAGATTTGGGAGATGTTCATACACACCAAAAATGTTTTTTTATAAAAGTAATCCAAAATTGTGATTGATATTTGCATTGGTAAAGGTGTAGAGGTACACTTAACTTTGTTTTGCAGTGAACTGGAAGTCAGCGTATCGAGTGAGGTGATGATTCCACGAGTTGGGCCGTAGATAACAAGCCCACGAAAGATTTAAGATTATCCATTGAAAACTCCGTATTTTGTAGAAACCGTTAGATTCGATCTGTGTTAGTGTGTTATCTTCTTTTCATGTATGTTTCATACAAATAGATATATTAAGTTTCTTGTAGCATAACGTCTATATATATTTAACAACATATGGCCATTGGCCAAGATATTAGATATACACAAAAACAATAAATTTATATAACAAACAATTAATGCCGTTATATTCGATAAATAATTTATCATTTTGGTTAAAACTTCTATAAATATCTATATAACATATAAATTTAGTAGATGTGTTCTTTTTGCTAGAAACTTGTTTAAGAAAAAACAGAAACCATAAACCAAACTTCAAGTAACTAGAATCAATAGTAGCAATAGAAGCAAGCAAGTTCAAGTAACTTCAAGTAGGTAGAATCAATACGAACTTAAATGGCCTGCGGGCTGCGGCCATTTGCAAATATGTATGCTACTCACCCGCTTATTTCATACATTTAATCGGTTTTTATATATATATATTTTACAGCTGGGGGATGAAAACACAGAAATGGGAGATGTATTATGATTGTGATTATTTTTAGGAACATATTAAATGTGTTACAGCTGTTTATGATAACTCCTCAAACCCTCCACGTATTCTTGTTATAACATAAAGTCTAAATTTTCTTAACATTAAAACCAAAAAACAAAAGTCTATTTTTTAAAATAAAAATTACTTTCTTTTAGTAGTTTTTTTTATTTAAACTAATATATTACTTGGCCCAATAGTGCGATAGATTTTTCTCCCCTAGATATACCGTATGTAAGCTCTATAAAATTCAGATTAAATTTAAAATTGGGTAAAATATTACCTTTGATTGTTTTTCAACTTGAGAGCACTAAAACTTAAAGAATATGTACTAAATACAAATTTTAATTCCTTATTTGTAAAACTATGGATAATAAAATTGTAAATGAGTTATATCTGTTGCCAAATGTACTTTTTGAATTAATTTCACAAAAGTTTTCAACAATATTATTCTTTTTGGTAAACCCTATTTTTATGATATCGAACTATTATAGTTTAAATTACACTATTTATTATCGATTTTGTTACCACATGTTTTAATTAGCCAAACTTTGCCAAAATGTTGTAAGCCTATAATTTGAAAATGACAGATACTGCGAAAGAGGATTTTTTCAGAAACCAACACCCTTATCTATATGTAAATATCAATTATCTTAATATATATCAGTTTGAGCACAAATACTACGTTCATGGTCTCCATAATTCAAACTATAAGAAATCGTTGTCAGAAAAAAAAACATGTTATATTGCTATTATAGTTAACGTATGTAGATGTCGTTTGTGCCAATCGGGTTCTCTGTTTCCTAAAATTGACAAAACCTCGACTCTTTTCCATTTTATCATTGTTATTTTAGTGAAGAGTTTGAATCTATATGGTACACGACTTACTTTTAACAAAAGAATTTTAGAAAAAAAAGAAAGACATTTGTTATTTTCCTTCGAAACAAAAAACATATCATGAGCATTAAGTTATATAATACTTGAACATCACGCAGGATGTCTTTATTTTCCTAGGGTCTACAATCATACAAGTCGTTGGACTAATTATTGGCAAATATTTATTCAAATAGACTATTTTCAATTATTTGTTTACCGGTAACTATTAATGTCCCAATATATTTTCTTACTATACGAAGCTAATTCATCATCTTTACCATTTTAGATTCTATCAAACATAATTAACTATGACATATTTTGCCATGCAATCAGCACAACAATTTCCTTCCATTCGTTAAAATGTAAATGGCACAAGTTCCTTAATCTTTGCTCCCAAGTTCTGATTGCCTTGATGTTAATGTGCAACTTCAAATGTTCTTTGTCATCATAATGTAGCTCTATATCCACATTGATTGCATTGCCCAAATCATCGTGTCGCACTCATACTCTTCTGGAGTTAGTCTCCCCTGCTTCTTGCCCATTCAGAATCACCATTCACAATCTTGCCCATCCCACCCTCTTTGTCACATATTTAATGAACATCAATAAAACATTATATATAGTTTTAATATATTATAAGTAGCACTTGTTATATGATAGGCTAGCTGATCATCATTTTTGAAAAATACCTTGTTCATCCATTTCATATATTTAGTTTTACTATAAAATGTTATTGAATTTTCTGTTACTTGTTAATGCTACTTTTTGTTTTATCAGGATTAAAAATCCAACGTTAGCTAGATTCCTATAATTATTTGATAAACACGATCATCTACATTCTAACGTTATCCTTTTCCATTTAATTTTACATTTTGTTTCAAAACAACAAAACAACTTTGTACACCCATTGCTTTATTTTTTAAAATTTAACGTTACATTATATTTATTAAAAAAACTGAAACTTTTATACATATGCAAATTTTTTTGAAAGTTTTCATAAAATAATTTTCTAGTTTTCTTCTATCTTTTTAGCATTGACACCCAATGCTAAGTGAAGAAGTAAAATAAAAATTGGTATGATCTTTTTTAGGGAATAAAATCCGATATCCAAAAGCTGCATAAAAAGTAGAAATAAAATATAGATATGATAAAGTCGGTAGATCTGACGGCTACAATAATTTATAACCAGAACCTACCAAAATTTATGGCCACTAGCTTCAAGAGCTCATGCTCTATAAATACGATGCCGTCTCATAAAAGGTAACTTACATTGTCCTGTCTTGCAAGCAAATTAAGATCATAAAAAGGTTTAGAGCTTTTCTAACAAACGTCAAAGCAAATCATCATCGGAGCAATCTTCAAATCATCATGATAACAGTAGCCATCGCAGCCGAGTTGCTTGAAGAATATACGGCGGCGCTCACACGCATCACCGCCACACTCCTCCCTCCACCACCTACAAGTCACCGTCGAAGTGTCCGAGCTCCTACTAGCGGCCGAGCTGACTCTTCCTTGCCTCGTAACGATAACAACTCATCATCATGCGCTCCAAATTACACCGCTTTTCTCTTAAATTTCTGAGTATTTTTTTAATAGACGAAGAGATTTTCGAATTTTCTTTGTCTTGACTGTAATAATGTTTGTGTTATTCAATTGGAACTTTCTATTTATTTTCGATATTATTTCATTGATGTTTTTCTACAGTAATCATTAGAAAACTGAAACATGAAAGCATATAATAAGTTTTATTTCATTAAACTAATATATATATAAGAGAGTTTAACGATTCATATATCATTCATGATATAGATAACGAAAGAAACATTGTGGATAAGTATGAAGATATATTCAAAGGACATATAAAAATTACATAATAAATCATTTTTAAAGTTAAAAAAGCAAAAATATGGATATCTCATTTCTTTTCGTAGTTTTGTATATTTTCAGTCATTTTGGTTTATTTTTCTTTTGTTAGATGATTGATATTATCCAGCATGATCATATGAAAAAGGTAATTAGTTTAAAATAAGAAGTGTGTACGATGTTCAATGAAAGTCGTCACGCAAACTCAAAATGATAATTTTGGTATTGAGAGATTAAAAATATATTGATTGTGTGTTTTGGGGGGACCCTAACTAAAGATGCCCATTTTGTTTTCATGTAACGATGTAAGGGTTATTATTGAGATTTTTTTCTTTAGGGATTTGTATCTTGTGAAAAAGGAAACCGACATGATGAGAAGGGGACCGAATCACATGACAGTTCATTTAGAAACAAGAGTATTTATAATAAATGACTATAGATTTGAAAAGAATTACAAATTAACTTTGAGTCACAGTATTTTGTCGGAAACATATTAGAGAACACGTGTAATTACGTAAATGTCCTTTGTAACATGTTATTTTTCCGAAATACATGCGATAACATAATATGCTTTTTTTATCTTGTTATTTTCTCTTATTACATAGTATTTATAAAAAGCACATGGTATTTTTTGAAAAAAACATTCTATTCCGTTTAATATCTTTTTTTATCATGATATTTTGTAGTAATACACGTTTTTTTATTAAGATCTCACTTGATTTCTTTAAAAATATATTCTTATTTTTTAGTAATACATGGTTTTTACTAAAATCACATATAATTTTTTTTTTAAGATTCTGTTCATGTAAAATAATTTTATAATAATGTTTTTTCTTAAAAATTCATAACGTTTTTTGAAATATCATGTTTTTAAACTAAATATAACATGTGAAATTTTAATGTTACATGCTATTTTAAAAAATTACACGGATGTGTTTCGTTTACTGTTCATCTTACAACAAATGAAGGGTAGCTTTATTATTTCCTTTCTTCCGACAACGTGGGTTCATGGTTATTTTGTAACAAAAAACTTTCTCTCTGCTAATTTCTTAATTTGTATGTTTTATTTGGTTATCTACTAATATTACCCTAAAAATAAAGGGTACAGACGCAGAGACAAGGGAAGATTACTGTGACGAACTGAAAAATAAATATGTTATATTTCATTTTATTTGTATAAATTAAAATATATTTAGTATACCGATTATAATTTATCCGTGACTGTATCTTCGCAACAATATTCTTTTTTATTGGTCATTTTTAAAAATATTCTTTTTTTTTTATAACAAAATGATCAAGGAAAATATGTAAAAAATTTGTAATTCGTGAAAAAATTCCTTTACAAATTACAAAAGTTTTAAAATATTACAAATTTTTCAGTTTGTAATGATATGTTCCTGTCAAATAATTTGTCATTTTGTTAAATAAATATATTATTTGCATTTTTAATTGTTTAATATCATTTTTATAGTTAACTACCTGGCACCGTAGTAAACTAGCAACATTTGTCAGTCACATTCAAAAAGAGTTCAACAAGTATAATTTCTTTGATGAAGAAAATAAAACAACTATAATTCATCCGTGACCGTCACGAGTGTGAGAAGCTTGCTGCTGGGCTGAATCTGCCTGGTTATTTGTATCCTTATTGAATTCATGATCAAGAACATATATATATATATATATATATATATATATATATATATATATATATATATATATTTTT